>Ga0210059_1002984_pt1 | contig 26842 bp, 16 predicted proteins | sample Ectturendosymbi2_FD_188042 | JGI IMG/M metagenome (GOLD analysis project Ga0210059, IMG submission 188042) | Ecteinascidia turbinata endosymbiont from Florida, USA - Sample 2 (SPAdes) (version 2) | ecosystem: Host-associated > Tunicates > Ascidians > Unclassified | place: Key West, Florida... | reverse complement strand
TTCTTAATTTCCCGTTTAAGTTCGTTTGGTTGACATACACAGTAGATACATTTCGGCCAGCTATATTTTAAACGATCAATTAGAAACCCTCTAGCCTGCATTCAATATTTCCCAAATGCATGATAAGCTGCGTTGTTTTTTTGACAGCAGGGTAACTAAGTATAGTTGTTTATGACGACACACACCAGCAACAGGCCCGTCGCCAGGATTTAGCAACAGGGGGGCCAAAATCCAAAAGGAGGGGCCAAAAACCAGAAGGGGGGCCACATTTTTAAAATACAGTATTGGATGTATGCAGCAACAGGGGAGCCAAACGAGAAATGGGAGGGCACCGATTTCAAATGGGGGGCCAGGCACCACTGCTCCCCCGCTAGCGACGGCCCTGACCAGCAGTTACTCGGATCCTGCGTGAAATTTAGAAAGACCGCTGTCGTGTTGATGAAAGATTCATTTCGAAACTAAAAAATATTCGCAGAAATTGGAAGATTGATCTTTCGTGCATTTTAGTGTGAGGTGGAATTGGATTATATTACCGTCAGCAGATTGTTTCTTGTCCCAGTAGCAAAAGTTTTGTGAAAGCATTAAGAATTAGTTTTAGTTAAATTATCCCAATTCATCGTGGCTGCAGTATTGCGTTCTCCTGCCTTGTGTATACGACTTCGAAACACCTCACGTAAATGGTTCGTGACTGCAGTTTTAACTCCACCAAAACATGTCCTGCAACCTCATAAAATTTTTTACGTTTTTTTTGTCATGATTCAGAAGCAATTCTTTCGCGTATGTCAGCTCTTTGACCCGGAGGTCACACATTTCTATCAGAAAAACATTTTAACGAATTCGCAAATCATTTTCATTTAGTGAAAATGGTTTAAGACATGAAATAACTTTGGCAAATAATTTATTTCGGAAGGAGTCCAAGGGGCCTATGTCGCTCGAACAAATTGTTTCATATATAGCTACTTAAAAACGTGCGTTTGATTGTTACTGGTAGTTGTAACTCTTTCCGTCACCAGCACTTCATGCGAGAGAAGTTTTTCAAAAATGAAATTAGTGAAAACATTTCCCAGAAATTCCATTTCCAGTAAAAGATTGGGTAACACTGATCTGCTTTCAGTTGAAAGGTACGAGCTGAAAAATAGATTTAGATGATTTCGTTGATGAATTTGACAGTCGACGTGATAGTCGAAGGATTAAGTTCTAGGCCGTAGCTGCACTGAGGCAAACGAGGCACTTGCCTCGGTAAACTTCCTGTAATGCCGCCAGAAAACATTTTTGTTACGCTAAATCAATCATATTTTATTGCGTGGCTGTTATAAAATGAGCGGCAAAGCTGCTACACTGTGTTGCAACCCCCAGCTTAGATTAAATAAGGGCAGGATGTTATGTCTGCTTAAACTACATACAACATTGCCAACCGGGGACGTAATGAACATACGGTATTCGCCTCGGTAAAAATTTGACCCTGACTACGGCCATGAGTTACATTGACGTGATGATGATGATATACAGTTCTAATGTAGACAGTGCAGGGATCTGTGTGAGAATTATATTGCTCATTGTCTATTTGTTTGAATCTTTTTAGGTTTAGAGTTCGTGCGTTTTTCGCATATGACTGGACAGTCATAAATTAACGCAGGGTTGAAAAGTCAGCCTTTAAAGATCAGTCAGAGGAGAATTCAGTGTGAATATTAAAATGAACAACTTTGTTGGGAATATTCCGCAAATAAGTTTCACCCCTGTTGTTACATCTTGCTATCAGGAACACGCCCTAAATGCCGATGTAGGCTTCACCTATCTGCGAACCTGCTACGCTACTTTAAGTGCAACTGGTGCCGAAACCTCGCTGCTGTTCACTGTATACTGCATTGAATAGTCCCCACCCTACCCACGCTGCAGATGAACATTACGTTCGTAGTGCAGAGCCGGCGCTAGCTCTTTTTAGTGGTATGACCAAGGTGAGTAGAAATCGTGGATTCAGGGAGCTGTGGCTCGCAAAGAAAGCGGTTCTTTCGCAACTCTAAAATATGACATTTTTAGCCATTCATAGTAAGCGATGCCCCGTAAGCATTTTCTGCAACAGCACAGTTCCAGGATTAAATCCAAAATACAAGCTGAACTGAAAACTTGTATACTACCATAAGCTAAACACTCACGGCTTTTAAGACTATCCCTTTCTTCACAGTAAAAAAAATTAAGGAAACCTTGCTCTCCACTATTCTACATCTTTAATTCTGCAATGTAAACCCTTGCCTGCAATGAACACTATAAAGTTGTTACTCTAACTCTTTACTATTGAGTCAATAGACAAAAATAAAAGCGTACCTTCCACTCCGTTTGAGCAATGTTACCAGCCGACAGAATTCTCAAACAGTTCACAAAATTTAACCCAACTTCCTCAGTGTGTCCTTTCTATCAGAAACATAATATTCTGCAATTTTGTCCAGATCAAGTCTGTCAACTCGTTCTTTGTGAACATGTAAAATCATCAAATCGTTTAATCGTCTTCAAGTCATGGTTATACGCAGGGCTTCTGAATTTATTGGGGATACGAAGACTGATACCGGGCCCATAGCTTCTGGTTCCTTCGTCGAAACTGGCATAGCTTTTTAGCATAGTAGTCAGAATAAAAGTGAAACACCTGCCATGCACAGATTTTTGAATACATTAATTGGCAACTGGCTTACACTACAAATTTTGGGATTGATTACAAAAAAAATTTGGCGTGCGTATTTTCATCTTCCGGGGCCCCAGCAGCTAATGTGGCCCGGAACGATTTTCCTCTTTTATACCCTCTCTCAGGCCTTGGTTGTACGCAAATAAGCTTATACCACCTTCAGTGCTGAAAAAGTCCTTTGATGTGACAGTGGTGTCAGCTAAAACCAAAAGCAAACCCGAAACTTTCCAGACACCGGAAACTGCAATGCGCTCTGAGATTGACAGTTTCGACAAAATTTTTATGGCATTGTGAATAGAGAAATTAGTAGCCAACTCCTTGCAAACATCTACAGAGGGGTTTGAGAAGTGGGAACTAGTAGCCTACTTTGAGTTCAAGCTTAGAAATATCGTCTTTTAAATTTCCAACCCTGTTTCAGTCCATAGTACCAAATATCGATGCATGGTCAGTGGTGTAGTGCTGCCGGAGCTCCGCTCCGCCACCTCTACCAGTGTATTAGTCGTTGCCTACAAATGTAAGTAAAGAGCAGGCAGTCTCTGCCTGTGAGGCACCTGTAAGAGTTCCGGAATCTATAAAAGTGCCACTACATCCTTGATCATGAACGATGAATTCAATGCGTAGTGAATTGACGGAGTACAGCAAAGAGCTGCTAGTTAGGGAGAGGGTCTCCAATTGCTATCAGCAGTTTTGCGGGCAAGTTTCTTAAAACTGATACCTATTGTTGAGTAAGTAAACCGGTACGACCATGGCCGTACCGGACGAATAGGCTGCGCCGGCCTATGATAGTAGTTGCATAACATTGGTATGGTTACACTACAATCACAAAATGTCCATAAAACACCACAAAAAGGGATTAGTCAGTAGTCACCAATTCGTTGGCTGATGGTTTATTTTTTTTAAATTTGATTTGTAGTAAGAATATTTTGACGAAACTAGTTGGCTATCAACAGTCTCGCTGTCAAGAAGGTTTTCGTGGCTGGAATCTTTTCGCTTTCATGTAAATTGTATTCATTTTCGTGGAGCTCTTTTCGTTCATGTTGGGGCCAACACAATCGTGTACGGGAAATGGTGTTTCGTGTTACATGTGCAGTGCTCTGGAAGTTGCACGGTTAGCACAGAATTATCGACATAGCTGCAACGCGTGTGTGATTGCATCTACAGTGGCGTTTATGTGTTTGTAGTGAATACTAACGCTGTGTTCATATTTAACGATAATCACAAGTCTATGTTGGGTTTGATAGGGTTAATCATAGCAACTTAATCTTCAAAAAACGAAATATCACCATGCAAAATAGACTTTTAGGTTGGCCCCCCTACTTTTTCCTTGGCCCCGCACTGCCCCCCACTTTTTTAAGTCTAGAATCGCCATTTATCTGGACCAAGCTCTCGTTTTCTGTGAAAATCGAACAATCGGATGTCGGTAGCTCAACAGCTTGATATAAGAATTCGGTAACTCTTTCTTTGTTCGTTTTCGCTGAGTAGAGGTGCAGGGTGTCAAGATGATAGATTTTTTTGATTAACAGGAGTTGTAGAAGCGGGCAGCACGGACGTGCAGATTGCTTGGCTCCTTTGAGTGCGCGTCTATAAGTGGTTTCCTCAAGCGCACAGCAGCGATAACACAGGCAGGTTTGAGTCAGACCATACGATCCGGAACCTTTGCTTTAAAACATTGCGTTGCGTCATCGAAGTCGCGTACATATTTGCATCAGTAAAAGCAATTACCGTAAATTTGTTGTCTGGGAGAACACAACACGCAAGGAACTTCAACCCCTTGAGTTAACAAACAAGGTAACTACAGAATTTGCCTATAACGGCACTTCTAGGGGATCGCATGAAGGACGTTATTGCCGAAATGACATTATAAGCAAATTGAAATGCATATAAAAGATGGCATCGCGACCAAACTACATGTAACGTTATGGGCCAATTGACGTTACAGAGGAAGCCGTTGTGAACGAATTCAACTGTACAGAGCAGATTTACATAAGGTTTCAGGCCCCATTCGGATTAAACTGAAAAGCTAGTTTCAGGACTAATTATCTGTTTTTAGGGCAAATTGTTATTTTCAGGGCAAATTTTTTCCGCCCCCCCCCAGTAAAGTGCCTTCCCGTACGCCTATGCTTATAGTGCAAAAGACAAGAAATCAGAAGTTTTCAGCTACCGTATTTTAAAAAGTCAAAGGTCAATTTCTTTAATGATTTTTTAATGATTTATTGATCAAACTAGTAAATATCGTGTTACGTGTTTTCGCAGATTGGCAAACTAAGGTTTGAACCTTCATACGTTAAATATATTTTTAAGCAATTTACAATATGCAAAAATTTCATCTTCTGTAAAAATTTTAACTAACATGCTGTAACAGCCGGCAGGTATCCCGCTGACTCTCGGTATTGAAAATGCTTTACGTCCCTGCGTCGCTACTGTCTCAATTATTTGCAGTTTTCACTCATATTTTTATCGCGCAAGGTCTCCTAAACTAGGAAGGGTCCCCAACCGGGGGTGCGAGATATCTTTTTAGAAGGTGCAAAAACTTGGATATGGCATGGCAGAACGTGTAAATTTATGAATTTAAATTTTTAACCCAGTGGTACAAACTGGTGTGCTGTAAGGCGTAGCTGGGTGCGCCTCGAGATATTAATATATACGTTGTGGTGTAAAAACACAATTTTGTGTACAACATAAATCACCAGGGTATTGGTAGTACTGCTTCAAAACATCACATTAGCAAACAACATAGCAACGTTCAAATTATTTGAGTGAAGTACAAAATCGTATTTATGATGTTGCTGAAACGTTTGCGAGCGAGTATAGTTGTAACACTCATAACCTACTGCGCTACTGGCACCTGTGTATTGAGGAGTGAAACACTGGCTACCGTACTTTCACCTTTCACAGTCGAAATGCCCATTGTGATGTAAGAACCTCTGTTAGAGAAGTTTGTTATTTAGGCGGTTTGCTCGTGATTAGTTGTAATATTGCATGTTGCACATTTTTCGGTTTTCCGGCGAATCTGGGCTTGCTTTTTTCTGTCATTGACTCACTGTAATGAACAAAAATATCATCAGCGCTCCAAGTTCGGAGACCGGAGCAAAACACAGTACTCGACGCTAAGACAGAGCTGTTCATAACTGAAAAAATATCCGACAACGCGTTAAAACAGGGGAGTAGAACCAGAGCGTAGTGGGGTGGGAACTCGTTCCCACACTTTTTGCACTAGTAACCTTACTTTAAGCGCCTGGAGCAGCATAAATGAATAAATGACCCAGTTAACTCGTGTATAGCACCGTAGTTTTTTATTTTATTTTTTTAAATTTAGTTATTTTATTTTAAGACAAACGACGACAGGCCAGAGTGCCATCTGCCTGTGCCAGTAGCAACACGACAATATGCTGACAATGATAACAAATAAAGATTCAAAAGAAGTTTCATTAATAAATAAGACGCCAAACAAAATTAATAACAGAACGTTAATAAAAGAAAGTTGGGCTCCCAGCACAAGAAATACGAATCGTTGCAACTACACCAAAGCTGTTGAAGAAAGTTAAAAACGGCATCATATAATAGCAAAGAAGGGCGTTTTAGTTTAACGTGGCCAGATAAGAGAATACGATTCCATGTAGCTGTGAACACCTGTTCTTTCAAAAGAACATCTGTAGTAGAATTTATCATAACCTGATGTGAAGCTCTGGTTAGGTAGCATTCTAACAAGATATGAGGAGTCTCAGTCTTGGAAAGACCAAACGAACACAAGCGATAATGTTTATAGTTCATGTTATATGAAGATCGAATTGCAACAAATTTATTGTAGCTATTCGCGCACCCAGAAAATTCGGACTGGTTTTCCATAATTTTGGCTATTATTTCTGAGGTCAGCGTTGTTGCACTGAACAGAAACAACCGTATTTCTTAAACAATTATTTTGTTTTTTGTAAGTTTCCATGGCCCTTAACTTTTTTCCTGCCCCCGCTGCCCTACCGCTGTTCCGGCGTCCCTGCATCTGTTGGGGGACAGAACAGATACGGGCTTGTGTGAGCCGAATGTTGCACATACCGTACAATCCGCAAGAACCGCCAATTAATGACGAAGCTCGAATGATGCACGTATTGGAAGCACAGGTATGCGGATGTATTAGCGGACACCCAGGGTTGCCACATTAACAAACAAAACGGGAAACTAGTGATGCATCAAAAAATCAGCTAATTCAAGCTAATTGAAATAGGAGTTTTGAAATTTGGCTCAGAAAAAATCAATTAAACGTCCATAATTATCCTTCATTTCTTTTTTGTGATTTTCCTTGGTTGCATGATCTGGAAAAATTCACGTCACTGTTGATTGGGTGTGCGCCGCACATCTAGAGTATAGGTCCTGGTATTGAAGAATGTGAGAATTACTGGCATTTGAATACGTAAAAACTAGCGTTGACAAAAAAACAACTTTTGAAAAAGTAAATCCATGCAGCATGTGTTAGTAGCATGGGCGTCGGAAGGGGGCAGAGCAGGCCCCCTGGATTTTGAAAATTTTAGCAAAAAATATTATTTTCTTAGTTTCGAGTGAGAAAAATCAAATTTCACCACTTTTGGCCCCCCCTAGAAAAATTTAGAAAAATACCTTTGTGTCCCCTCTGGAAAAAGTCCTTCTGACGCCCATGGTTAGTAGCCTAGCAATACGAAGAAGAACCTAGTTGCAGCATTTGCATTTTTTAATTTCACTGTTTGGATGCCCCCCTGCCTTGGATGCCGGGCCCGTTGCCCTGTTCGCCCCCCCTCTGCACACCACTGTCTTCGTATGAGATATAACTTTTGTAGGGGTTGCGAGAATATATTAAAAGTTTCTAAAGGTGCTAGGCATGGAAAAAGTTTAGAGCCCCTGCCCTGTAGCTTACAAAACCGTACAGTGAGTTCACTGCCATTCATATTTCATTTCATTCAGCGTGCCGTCTTCGACTGACGAAGGTTGACGACCATAGCTCTCCATAGGGTCCTGTCGTTAGCTTTCTTAACACAGTTTACGTAATTATCTTGAGTACACAGTTCAATATCCTTCACCCAATCCCTTCTCTTTCTTCCTCTCCCTCTCTTTCCTTCAATGTGTCCTTCCAACAACTCTCTCTGCTTTCCGTTAGCTGTAATTAAATGTCCAAAATATTTTAGTTTCCTGGTTTGAATGTCCAGGAGTAATTTTTCTTTTTCATCAACCATATGTATTCATATTTCACCTTACTGATAAACCGAAACGTCTGTGTTTTGGTTGTTACTACGTTCGCATTGCCTGTTATTTTTAATATTTAACCTTCTGCCTTCCGTCATTAATGTTAACAAACTTTTTGTATGGATGCAACCTGCTGCTTGCGTCTTTTGGCTTCGGTTGCGGGTTACATGATTTTGCTCTATATGCCGAAAGACAATATTCTGCCTAATTTCAATGCCAAAAAGACGTTGGTACAGAATGGATGAAACGAATGTTTTTTTGTAGACACGATGCAGTAGTTGTCAAAAATTATGTGGACTTTATTATAACTGTGGAAGTATATGTTAGAAATCATAACAAAACATACAGAAGCATCACAACCTGGTTTGACCCCTGACTTTGTGGTATTGTGTAGCTAACGATTCAGTGAGTTAGATCTAGCTTTTGCGCATTTAATATACTGGTTTACAGTATACATTTCTAGAGCAGAAACGTACTTCAGAAAACAAAACCTCTATTGCATTAACCTTCTAGAAGAGTGGTTCCGGACCTTTTTAGACCCACGACACTCTATTGAAGAAAAAGTATTTTGCGGCACCCAGTGGCGAGTCCAGAGCAATTTGGTAGGGGTTTGATGACATTCTGAAAATTCTGAAAGCGTATATTTGTAAGGATAGGCCTGGTACTGGTCCGCGGCGTTTGCTACCGGTCTGCACACAAAGAAGAAATTATTGTTCAAAACAAAAAGAACATCTTTGTGAAGCGGGATTTTCCGAAGTGACAGCAACCAAGAAATATCATGAAGCGGACTGGACTAGAAATATCTTGTTATTATCTGCTATCACCGCAAGATGGGAGCAACTCGTTGTAGAGAAGAAAGCCAAAGGCTGCCACTGATTTTGCATTATGGACAGTTGCATTGAATTTACATGCAATTAAAATTTGTTATTTCATTTTTTATGTATTTAGCTGCCACATCTTGAAGGTCGGTCCGCGGAAATCATGCCTACCGCACACCGGTCCGTCGTACAAAACAAGTTGCCGATCACTGGTTCTAAAGGAGGGATTAGGTTAAGTGCGCTTGGGATTGTTCATGAATGCCTAAATCTAGTGAATATCCATAGATGATTTTCTACATTGCTAATCTAATTTTTGAGTAGGATGAATAGAACTTTGGAGAAAAGTTCACGCGAAAGCACCTTCATGGCTACAGGTCTGATTTAGTGTGAGAAAACAAAACAAGATTAATGGGTTTGGGAGCAATAGTTCTTTACATGTCACTTCACGATTTACACAAGTACTGAAGTTTTCAACCTGACTTTGAGTTTTGATTCGCAAAACGTTGTCGTTGCTGCTTAAGTTCTTCCTGTGATGGAGTAAAGTATTTCAGTAAAAAATATTGACAGGGCTACATACATGTGAACTCTTGCTCTTGGGAAGAAAGATACCTGATGAACTGTGCTCAGCCTGGTTTCCATGATGTATGCGAAGACACCCTTCACGTTAACTGTACAGGTACGAGGTGCAAAATGAAACCTAACAAAAACTCTGGTGTCCTTATTAGCGAGCGTATTTGTTACAGTGCAAAGCACCGAATTCAACATTTTTCCGAGTGCTGCAGATCAGGGGTCTCGAAACTTTTTTGTCCGAAGGCCACATAAACTATTACAGAACACATCGAGGGCCGGACATCTTACGTAATTTGATTGTTTCGGGATAGCTTACGTTTTACCAAATCAACAAAATTTTGGGAAATATATTATTTTTAATCATTGATAAAATGGATTAGTGGGCCGGGTGAAATGGCTTCGCGGGCCGCATTTGGCCCGCGGGCCATAGTTTGGAGACGCGTGTTGCAGATGAATGGGAAAGTAATCACAGGGCACAGGTGCGCTGCCTTGAGACCTCTCACATCAGGTGTTTCCAACGGGTCTTCGTCATTACTAGAGGACTGAGTCCCACATGTCCAGATCCTGTAGGGAGAAATTCTCCATAGCAATGGTGCAGGAGGCGACGGTGCAGGCGCGCAAGCGCACCCCCAAAAGTTTTGATTTGTCGAAAATCCGGGCAAGATCCCTGAAAATCCGGGTAAAATTGACGCCCAACGTTTGACTCCTTTTCTCGAAAACCAAAGAAAACACATGAAGACCTTTTCTTTTAGATCTTCTGTGAGAGAAAATTTGCAGGGAAAAGTCGCATAAAAACTTTTCGGGCAATTTGGGGAAATTCGGGAAAAAATCCTTCGCACTCCCAAAATTTGCCTGCTCCTACACCTATCCTCCATAGCATTCAGGCACTCGTGGCGCAACGATACCTAAGTTTCCATCGGTCATATCATTAGAATGCTGAAAAACCGTCTTCCACGCCAGATTCTCTATGGCAAACGTGGCTCTGGCTGACACGCTAGCCAGGTGGGCAGACAAAAACGATTTAAAGGCCAGCTGAAGTCCACTCTGATGAAGCGCAACATCCCACCGTCGCATGTGGAGGCCACAGCCGCATCCAGCAGGGTATGGGGTACAACCTGTCATCAGGTGGTCGAAAATTTTCCGCACTCGAGCCTTTGATGAGCGCCGTCAACATAGACATGTTTGACCAAAGCGACAACTGGTATTCTATGCCCCACTTGTGGACGAAGGTGTGCTCCTGATTTCAGCCTCCGCTCGCATCAGCGAAGCCACAGGCGGTCCAGTGTCCAGTTGTAGTACTCACATGTTGTAGAGGGGGAAGTCCTCATTGAACCCGATGGAGTTCCACAAGGAACGAATTATGCGTATATAATTTTGGCACAGTTTCTCACTCATCTGTTTAATTGTCTAATTGTCATTTATACTTGATAAATTTACTGGCTTGTTACATGCTGGTTTTATGCGGCGGTTTGCATTTTGAGATTTACGGAAAACTTGACCAAATCGATACGTAAAATAAACCAACCATTGTCTACGCCTGAAAAATGAAACAAACAATCCGACTTCATCTACGCATAGCTTCCGATAATTAATTTCTGAATACTTTTTTTCTTTGTTTGCAGATCTGCCTAATTGCTGCGATGACGTTCACTCAGCATTTCATTATTCAAGCAACTTTATGATTTCTCCGAATCCTAATGAAGTTTCACCTTTCACGGTGTTTTGTAATTTTACCTCTGGTATTCCAGGTAAAACACACGAATAATGTTTTGAATGGCTTCATGAATTGTTTTCTCAGGGTCTTTTATTCTAGTAAACCAAAGTCATCATACAACCAAATTACGTCTTCGGAATCCCACGTCAGCAACAAATAGAAAACGAGCAGCCGTTGTCTGTGCATTCTGTTTCTTGTAGAGATTTTTTTGAGTATGACAATTATTCCGAAATGCAATATCTTACCTCAGCCAAGATAATGTGGCGCCTGCAAGACCTTGCTATTTGCTTGATACTCCTATGATTGTATTGTTCTCGCAGCCACAAAATTTCTAGCAACAAGAAAACAAAGTCTACACATTTGAAGTGGTAATGCTGACAACGTGTGGAGCGATTTCTTTACATGCAAAGGCGAAAACTGTTTTTTTAAAACCGGACCATACTCAGAAAATTTAGCGGCTTTTATGGGACGCAGTCGCCAACCTTAAAGTAGTCTAATTTATTCATTGGTGCAATAAAAAAAAATTTTACTCCAGAAAGGCAAGCTGACCTGAAGTTGGCAAAAAACTTTTTCGTGTATTATCGGAGAAATCAAAATAAATGAATGGTGTCTGCATTTAATCTTAAAATAGAAACTTCCTTTACATTATAAAGTTAGAATATTAGAGCAACCTTAGAGGATTGACTATCCTGTTAACTCAACCCTTGTTTCGGAAGATACAAAATACGGCCCTTCTATTAAAAAAAATATTTTTATAACATTTGGTTGAAATTTTTTCCAATGTTGTGATTAAAGCGTTACAGTACAAAAGCTTATAAAATTTACAGTAATTTTTATTAACTCAAAAATCATTACAACGACTGAAAAATTTTCAGATGGTTTTCGTGTTATATTTTGACTTGGATTGGTGTTTCAAATTTCCATAACTTTTTCATGCATTAACCATGGGCGTTCTAACTACGTTGCTTGGTTGTATACGTGGAGCGGATAATGATTTTTTTAGGAATATGAGTTCCGTAATGATTTGCAACTTTACATCTACTCCATTCGTGTTGATTTTAATGCGAGTGAACGTATTTTTATAAAATCACTTCAGATTATAAAGTTTGAGGCAGAAAAATAGGAAAACAATTCTTCTCTTCAAGCAACACAAATGAAAAACAACTTTTGCAAAGAAGAGAGAAAAGTATTTCCTTGTTCTTAAAATTGTTTAATGTGAATTTCACGACAATGTTACGGTAAATTTTTGTTTGGAATAAGGTGTAACGAAACAACAATTTTGCGGTTCGAAGTTCATTACAACACATTTTTTTAATTGAGGCAACTTTCAACTGCGTAAGAGAATTGTAAGCAACAATGCTGAATTATTTATTGCATGGAATTCAGAACTAATCTCAGCGTGATATGCAGTACAGCTTTCGTTATCAATAGGCTTTGAAAGCTTTTTTTGTGGCATTTATGCGCTTATGTACAATTTCAAATACAGTAGATCTTATTGAATAACTATGTTGTTTTCAGTGACAGAAGTTCAACATAACCTTACGAACGAACTGCAACTGAGCATAAAGTGTGAACCAGGCGGGTGTTCCAAATACTACGTCTCCTATTGCGCAACCATGGCTCAGATAGAGGAGCTGATTAAACTAAGCTCGACCTGCACGCAGTTTGTTAAGGTAAACTGAATAGGAAATACATTTTTCATATTGTAGTCAGGGTCCCGACATGGGGAAGTGCCGTCCCCCCAAGCCACGGGTTAAAGCAAAGTCAAGCCTTTCAGGAAGGAATTATTTCATAACAATGTATCATCAGGCTGGAGTTAATTTTGAAAATTTCACTTAAGTAATATTCCGGGACATTTTGCTAACCGGGACAGACGTTTAAACCGGGACGTATGGTAGGTCCAACCTTAACCAAAATCTAACCTCAGGTTCATTAGTGAAAGACCATTTGCTCTATTCTTTCTTTTCACCAAAAGTGCTGTCCCAGTGCCCCCCCTTGTCGGGGCATTGATTGTAGTGCACAGTTTCTATGAATGCGATAATGACGTGGAAGAAAAAGAGCACGCTAAAGAATTAAGGAAAAGTTTGTGGTTGAGATACGAGAGAAAATGTGGACATGATGCTTGTTTTTAGTCTCTGTGATTGTTAACACGTTAAGAGAAATTTTCCTCGCATTTGTTCCATGTTTGGCTTTTGCTGAATGCAAGAGCTTGGCATTCTCCTTCAAGAATAAAGCAAATTAACGATGTTAATCGAGGTCTCACGAAGTACTCCTAAAATGCGAAAACTCTTCAACTGGTAAAGAAAAAATGTATTTCAACTGCTTTTTTAAAGATGAAAACAGTATAAAAAATTGGATTTACCCTATTTAAATATTGGTGTTTTCCAAAGCGTAACTTCTCGCAGGTGATGAAAGATTATACAGCTTTGAAATGATCACTATTTTTTTCTTCTGGAAATAAAAATAAAATTGCGTATTCATCTAAATAGAAATCATTCAAACTTTGTATCAGCTCTGTACAAGCATCTCCACCTCAGCTTAATGCAATATCAACAACATGTCCAAGTGCGTTACATTTAGCTGTGGCAAGAAAATTGGTAAAAGAAAGGTTATTAGCTACGACAATCGAGTTGACCAAGTGGACCAGATCATTTTGATCAGTCGTTGCCGTTTTTAGATTCGCTGCCAAAACATGTATCTCTCTGGCTCGGGATGGTTCACAAGAGACGGCTCTGTAGTGAAATCATGGGGAAGCACCACCGCAGGATCTTGCCTCTGTGGAGACACAGGTGCCCATTGCCTTTTGATCATGATTGTCCTTTGGTTCATGATATGGTGTGTTACAACAACATTTACAAAACAAAAAATAATTTTGAGATGTTAGATAAACCACAGAATTACTATCGTTTGTCTACCAGTCCAAACGAAAACAAAAAAAGACGCAAATTTATCTCCAGGTATGCTAATTTTTTTCTAGTTCATTCTGGTAATCTAAGCATTGTGCAAGCTTGATTTTGAAGGAATATACTTACAATGTGATTTTAGTATTCATCATAAAGTGGCACATCCACAAAGTTAGACACTGAAAGATGTTGTAAAGATTTGAAAAAAAGTATTTCTGTAATGCCCTTTACTTTCTGTTTGTTATTAAACGCTTGTCTGTAACATATGGCTTGATTTATTGTCGTTGTAAAAATTTCTTTTTTATTTTAGCCCATATCTGTAAGAGATCAACTATGTTTATTTTCAAATACCGTTTTGCAATTGTTGATGTAATGGCCTTGTTCGCAAAAACAATTTTTTCCGGTTGCGATATTCAAAATCAATCCAATAGTTAGGAATTTTCATTGTGAGCATCATGGTAATAGGCATGTATGATTGACATCCAACTAATTTGTAGAAAAGCGGTACATGTGCTACGTTGCTAGTAGTTTGCAGGAAAGACGACATCGAAAATTAGGGTTACTACGTGGTCAAAGCTGAACATGGATTACTTAAAACTAAATAAGTATTGATTTAAATAATTTCAAAAACTTTCAAATTACAGCTTCTCTTCACTTCATAGTCGAGACAAGTTACATTATACCCCTTTTTGTATTCCCTTCGGGGTTTCACGAGCGTTCTGCGGCGACCATCTCTGCTCGCTTTCGTTGGGGTCCACTCAGCTAATTTCGCAAATGATGCATTGGTGGTGTGTCAATGGCAGTATCGATGGCGAACCTTTACCAACCAACGCCGAGCACGAGGCTGCAACTGCCGATTTAAAATTCTTCTGTATCACGCAACCGAGAATCTAATCCAGCCTACCATCTTTCGTGGCACGTGCTCAACCTACTGTACTACTTAGCCGGTTCTAGCTGAGATAATTCTTTTAAGCAAGGTTTCAATGTCCAAAAACCCCTCTTTAAAATGATCCAAAAACGTGACGAGCTAAAGTGCGTTGCTGAGGTAGCGAGACCTGCGTGTTTCGTCACTGTTGGTTAAAATGTTGTTTTGCAGGTTCTTGCTATCGACAATACCTCACATGTAACTGCAACGCTAATATCAATCAACATCTTGTTGACTCAGCAACTTTATCGGACAAAAGCAAGTTGCCAGTGACCGGAGCGCAGTTCGGCGATTTATCAGGCAGTAAAGAAAATGGATGGTTGACCCTTGGCGCTCTCAAATGCTTTAACAGTTCATCCTTGGCCCTCTCAAATGCTTTGTAAATGTCATACATATGATTTGCGCAGGCGGAATTTGTCGAAAAATTTGTCTTGTTTATACTTCACAGCTTGACAAATTTCTGGGCTGTATCCCTGTGTTCGTCTCGCTTCGCTCAAGGCTTAAGATTTTAGGCAATCAATTCTGCAAAACTGGGAATCGTTCGCCTGTAGCAATTATGTATTTACTGTTTTTCTAGTTGCATGTAACTATGACTGCTATTGATAGCTCTAGGTTTTCTGTACGCTTTCGAGAAATCAGCCCACTCAGAACCGTCGCCAGGTAGTTTTCAATAGGGGGCTTGACATTCTGACAATTTGATAAAACCACACTGATTTGTAGTGTTACGTATTTCCATTGGGGGGATTGGGGCGTTATTTGGGGGGCTAAGTCCACCAAAGCCTCTGTGTGGCGACGGGATTGAGCCCACCTCCACTGCTTTCTTCTTTTTGCGATGTTTTAAATTTGCACATATCTGTATTGAAGTAACCAGTCTTCGCAAAGGTGGCAACAAGTAAATCAATCAGTAAAAAACAAAATACAATATTTTGCGGATTGATTCACTTAGCTTTCACCTTTGCTGCGGATAGTTACTCTACACTACTGCCATTCACCACATTCAATTCACCGTTTTCAATTGACATTCACCTTCACGTGCTAGTGTTCATCTCAGGATCCTTGGTGTCTGAAACTATTGACCAATATTTAGCAGAATAATTATTTTCTTGGGATAGTGTCACTGTGCAACTGTTATATGATACAAGAATTTCGTACAACGAATGACAAGTCAGTCTCCTTTCCAACGATATTTTAGTTATTTCGTTTAGGAGTGTCCAGTAGTGGCCTTAGTGAGTGTGCAGTGTGTGCAAAATGGGACCCCCATTTTTAAGTTACGCGCTTCGAAGGGGTTTCCATTTTTAGTTAACGCGCTTTAAAAAATATCTGAACTTTTGTTTATGATTGTATTTTTAGTATGAGTACGTATTCTTTTCTAGAAAACTTAGTATGGTTTGCTATATAATCTTGTGATTGTTAATATGTTTTAACACATTTCAATCTGAAGATGAAAAGCCACACTAAAATGATATAATGTAAAGAGATTACTGTATGATTAAAAGACAAGGGGCCCAGTCAATACGTAAGAGGCCCCCAACTAAGATGTTAAAGACCCCTAATCTAAGGATAAGTACGGATTTAATTCTTTGGTCATGATAAGGGGCCCAATACTTTTTATTTAACAAAAAGGTATGGGAGTGGGATCCCCAATAAAAATTTACGAGGTTTCAAATTAAGAATGTAGAGTCCTTGTTTTTATGAATCAATTTGTTAAAATTTGCAAATTTACCTAGTGGCCTGCCGTTCTTGCTTATAAACCTACTAATTACCCAGTTTACATATCGTTTAAGCAAATTACCCTACACAGAAAGCTACTATAATACACGTATGTATTCAGCACATAGCCTACAAAAGATTTGTACAGTAGTTTTGTGATATTAACTTCTAAGTATTTACTGTCATATGTGAAGTGATTACAGCCTCTGTAGGTCAAACCAACAGTGAAATCTGATTAACGTGTGTGAGTCATTACTGCAAATTTTATTCATTCCAGTCTCATCACAAAAAATTACGTTTATCTAGTTCTTTCTCAACTGATTTACCGTAGATAAAAGGCATGTTTATTTGTTGTTTTGAATGGTGAAAGTCCAAGAACAATAAGTTCTTACAAAGCTTAACTTGACCCTAGGGTAGAGGTCGCCAAACTGGGTTGACCGAGGGCCGAATTCGCAAATGCCGGCCACCGGAGGGCCGGGTACAGTGCGATTTACATAATCTATGCGAAATGGGTTGTTAAAATGTGTTGCAGTACGATAATAACAATGCAATCACACCATTTTGTTTACATTTTTGTATAATTCAGTGCAGCAGCCAATGCTGTTGCACTGCTGTCCACAGTCCGTAACGTGGTGCTTGAAAGAATTGTGCTAGGTTTGTGGCGGGCCGGATTAAACCGGTCGGAGGCTCGGATGCGGCCCGTGGGCCATAGTTTGGCCACCCTGTCCTAGGGTAACTTCATTGTTCTAACAGTTATTTGAGAAACTGGTTTTGTTGGACAGAATTATAATGTAACCACCAATGTGCTTGTAAATTTTTGCATGGTCTGCTGCGTACCTCGACAGCTACTAAAGCAATGTTGCATCAATTGCTCCCATCTTCATTCTGGGTCAGAACTGAATGTTTAGGCCTAAATGTTTTTGGGGAAGATTTCCTTACTTTCTTCAACCATGTTTTTTTTTACCCAATGTTTTTTCATTGCAGTGATACCAGATTATTTTGCAAAATTAAGCAAGTAAATTTGAAAAATAAACCCAAAATAGGAAATGTAACCTAAATACAAGCTCAAAAGGCGATTGACAGGAAAATTAAACAAAACGAAAAAACAGCAGATACAAAAGCAGGGAAGAAAATACGAAAAAACAAGGCCAAAATGAGCAAATTACCCCAAAAAACGTCCAAATTGCGTTTCGCAGTAAGCAGAAACAGCAAAAGTGCCATAAAATTTGCAAAAGGCAATGCGCAAAACAGAAATATTCAAAAAAGAAGTCCAAGAAACAACCAACTTTCAGTGAAAGCAAGCCCAAAAATAAGCAACCTGCAAGTTTTCAAAAATAACCGCGACTCCACGGAAAAACAAGCACAAATTCTTGGGAAAACCGCAAAGTTCGCAGCACTACTGCAGTGATTCAGATATAAATATTGGTAGTATTAGAACATTTTCTTCGTGCATTATTCAAATCCTTTTTATAACAGGCAGAGGTGGGCAACCGCTACTTTGAAAATAGCGTCGCTACCGCTATTTGCTGAAAATAATAGCGGCGCTACCCCTCCCGTTACTGAACAAAAATAGTAGCGAGCTATCGCTACCGCTACTTTTGGTGAACTTTTAAAATTTGTGCTGTTTTGCAGAAGTAGGGCTTATTTTACACTCTCACCTTGAAATGTTTTTTTAAGCTATCAATTTGGTGATTGCCCCTTTTTTGAACAACCATGATCTAAAAATAATAGCCATTGAACAGTTATGATTACGAATTGTTCATTTACAGCAAATGCACATATAAATGAAACTTAGACTGCAGACACACAGAGTGCATTTACTTTTGTAGGTGGATTGCTGTAGGTTTATTAATCGCCTTTGTTGCTACTTTCTCGCTGGAGTCGAATATAGAACTCAAGATAATAATTAATCAAACAATAAAAAGGTCAAAAATTCTTTTTAACAAAGATTTACGCGCGTGTAAGTTGAATCAGGCCCACAACCAGGGTGGGGGGAAACCGGGCATTTGCATCCGACCCGAAGTTTTCAGGCATCATTTTAGAGTTTATAAAAAAGGTGATGTTGATCTTTGGTTTTAGTAAAACTCCTGAACAAACTATTAACTACATGTATTGCAAACTGGCCTCTTTGTTTCTCCATGTTTCGGCTTTTTCACAACATCAGCTTTGAATAGGATGTAGTTTATATAGCCTGCGTGTAACGATAGCTTATTTAGATATCAAAAGCAATTGGCCAACCACCGTTTTGCTAACATTCTAGCTTTTGAAAGTACAATCCAAGTGTTGAATGGATTGGCTGCAAACGTGCGTAATCCCGCACCAGCTGCAAACATAATCCGTGTACGATGTGTCACACGCGAAACTACTTTCCTTACGCAATAAATTGCGATTGATACGCTTGGTGTTGGTCACTGTTATGACTTAAGTATTATTGCTGAATGATGAGTGCAAGCTTGAATCATTGCAAGAAGATGGGAGCAGAACCAGGCAGGAGATTCCTCAAACAGCCTGCTGCAAAGCTAGAGCCTGTAATTATTGTATATGTTTATTGGTAAACTTATTTTTATTAACATCCTCAGCCTTTTTGTCATAAGAAACTTTAGATCAGTGGTTCTCAAAGTGGGCGGAATCACCCCCTTGGAGGCGATTTTGAGGGGAAAGGAGGCGATAAAACCAAAGGGGGAGATAGAGGGGAAACAACAGAAAGGGGGCAAAAACGCTCAACCACTAATCAATCGTTGAGTTAACTTCAATAGCCTACTGTTATGACATGTTAGTTTCTTGCAAATTTTCATTTACTATGATATTGGTTAAAGTAATTTATCCGTTAAATTTTTACTCTGGATCGTGTGTGTGTTCGGCTACAGTGGGGATTATTTTCACAAGAATCCTGAACGTAATATTGGCGTCGCAATACAATTGCTTAGTTAAGCTATTTAAAAGCTTCGTTCAGCTATTTAATACTTCCATTGAATAAAAATATTTCAATTTACTACCTTGTGTGTGCTTTATCAGGCTTGGGCGGCGCAAACGACGTGTCGAGAGTGTAAGGGGGGCTATGGAATAAAAGGTTTGAGAAACACTGTTTCAGAAGTACACGCTCATCTATCGAAATGCTGAAGGGATACATGGCCAGAGAAAGTTTGGGAACCCCCAGCTTAGTCAAACGTACGTTTTTTATTCAACGTTGCTGTGAGACTGTGCACATCACTATTTGTTCAAACCTTAATTTTTCACCGGTGCAAAGTTTTTGTTGCTGGGCTTGACCGTGCAAGTGCCTACGAAAAATACAAATGGTAATGAAAACAAACAACGCTATTGTTAACTGGGGTAATAATATTATTTTTGACGGTTCTCAAACACGATATTTTTTCATAAGACTGTGTTGGTTCGATTGCAAAAAGCGAATTATGCAGTTGTTTTCAGTTTAGTTAGCACCATCCGTGCCGCGAAGCTCGAACGAAAACTTACTGCGACCACTTTTACAAAGATAGCGTCTCCCCAAATTAATTGCAATATGAAAGAAACGTCATTACGCCTATACGAAAAAGAACCTGTGTTGCGTAAGTTGCAAGAACTTTTCCGTTCTGGTTTGAACGAAATGAAATAGGCTACGACTACGCAGATTTCAAACAGCAGTCTGTTGTTTAAACGTGTTGCAGCGACATAAGTGACAGCACTTTGCAAAAAACAAACGACTTATGAGGACAGAATCCCTTCAGATACAAACTATTTTCACAGAATACAGACAACAAGAATATTTGCTAATGCGAGTTATGAGCCGCGTTATGCCGTTGCTGAGAGACGTTTGATTTTTCTGCACAATTGCAAGATGGTTCTGCAAAACAATCGGCGATTTTGTGCTTTTGTATGTCTTGTAACAGATATTAATTGAAACAGCGTTGAAACGACCGCAAATGTTGTCTCCTAAGTGAAGTGCTTTGTGAAAGATGACTACCAGACATAAAAATACTGGAGAAATGCAAAGTGTTTTTGAAATCAGTGTAAAATTGTTTCGGTTATAGAGCAAATTCACCGTCTAACCACAAAAATACCAACCGATTAAGACGAAGCGCTATGTCAGTTCATTCGACAGAGGCTTTTCGCCATGCGACAGAATTGGTGGGTACAGAGATATGGAGTTTTTGTCAGCATGCCCAATTTTACTTTGCAGAAAGGAGAGGGTTGTCTTGATTCAGTTGTTGAAACAGCCATCATGAAAATGCAGAAGAAAACTCAACGGCATAAGAGAGGCTTGGCCGCGCAGTTTATCGATTTTCTGCACGCCTTAGAATATCAACATATCAACTACACGCTGGAATGATATTTACTGCGCTGTTTCTACTCTAGGATAAGAAATTTTCGCAAAAAGTTTTGAAAACGCCGTGAGCGATTATTTCAAAAAAATCTTTGCCCTGATACGAAAACAGCACATTATTTTTCGAAAACTCGTCAGAAAAATTTTTTGTAAAATTACACTGGCAAACGCGACATGTTTTCAATAAGTTCTTGAAAATTATGTGAAAGCACGACAAACGAATGAAAATTGGGTTACACATAAGCAAATGCTAGCTGCAACACTCAGCACTCCTGTGGTTATATTGCAAATGAGCGAATGTAGCATCTTTGTTTTTGCCGTAATTTTTCCTGTCCTGACACACTGATTTTCTACTGCACCACCTGATGCCCGGATACTTGCAAGGAAAACTTTGTTTCTGCAGCAATACCTAAAAACGACCTTCTGAATGAACGACCCTTAGCATTTGAGACGGCTTTTTTCGTAAGGGCTGCCGTCGCGGCTTTCATCATATGCCTAAACACCAAAAAGGAGCGAGTGATCATAGCACATTGGTGATTGGATTTGCGTGTTACTTTATACTCCAGGATTAAAATGTGGAAAGCTCATACTTATTTTCAAATCTTTAAAAATAATTCTGGTCCGTTTTGCAAATGCTGTTTTGCCCAATGGGACATGTTGGAGAAAACACTTGCAAAACTTGTAAGCCGGATTTTACGTAAACGTTTGACTTCCTTTTACCAACGTCGATTTTCTGTTATGTTGCCAGAACATTTGCAAGATTGGAAATAATTTGCATAACTTTGATGTACGTGTAAGTTCACGTTACACGGAACAGTTTCACAATAAAAATCAGAATTGTTTAATTGCGTTCCCCGATAAATTTGACGATGTGTGTTGAAGAACTTGGTACAGTCTACTCAGAACTGCAATACTGTATCACGCCAACTTTTTCACGATGTTAGCTCTCAATTGGTTGGCGTTCACAAGCTGAAAATGGGTCATTGCCTCAATCTTTTTTGCTTTAGTTGAATAACTTGAATGTGATGATAATTTTATCACGTGCTATTTTTTTCCGAGCGTCAAAGCCGTATCTTGTTCTGTAACTTTAACAAAAACTTGCAATGGGTTATGCACACAGCCAAATACGCTGAAGTCGAACCAAACTAAAATAATCTCATATTGACATATGCGCAAAAACAAAAAACTGGAGCTACACATGCAGTGAAGTACTGACTGAATCCAGTGCAACATATATTCCAAGCATTCAACTCACTTTTACGCGGCTTTACTAGCAGCAGTAGCCTATATTTCCAAGCCCGAACTGCTTTAAGATTGTTGATCATGTTGATTTTTCCCAACTAAAATGGAATCGATCGCTGGAGTCAAAAGCAACCTGAACTAAATCTTTCCTAATGCTGCTAGATTATCGCAAAAATCATCCAAAGTCAACACAAAAAAGTGAGAAGAGCAGTTTCTACCAATGTGTGCGGACGGAAAAGCTCAAGCGAACTTTTTCCTTTGGCCACCACTCACGCCAAAGTAGCGAATACCGGTGGGTGAAGTGCGATAGCTCGCTACCGCATGCGTTTTTTTTTCAAAAAGGCGCTACCGCTATCGCTCCTGGAAAATTAGCTCGCTACAGTAGCTCGCTATTTTAGTAGCTCGCTACTGCCCACCTCTGATAACAGGATATATGTGTGAAGTGTTTGCACAAAGTATACGTTGCTACTCTGCCGTATTGATACAGTAGTACTTCAAAGTATTCAAGTAACGTCACTCCACAGGTGAAACAAGCAAGGTATTAATAGAAAAATTTTAATGGGAAATCGATTTCACGTAACTCTACACACCGTCAGTCCTTACATCTTATTCAAATAGAATATTGAAATAAATACTTTAGTTCAAAGCGTTTAGTGATTTTTGAGATTGCAGTAATTCGTAGAAGTATGTGTTGGTTCCCTGTTTTATTGTGCAAGACGAAGGAATGAAGGTAGAGATGCTGAAATGCTGAAACATTGTTGGTTGATACTTCATCAACGCATTGGGCAGGCGAACTCTCATAAGCAGCTGAGGATTTGTGCGTAAGGTCAAATGCGGTTTTTATTTGTTTTGATATATATTTTCCTTAAAACAATTCCACAGTACCATCGCCAATACCCAGTCTATCAAACTGTTGACAGATCTCACTATGCCCAGCAACCCACGATCAAACTAACCATACTGCTCAGCGAACCAGTGTGAGCTTCAGTTCAGGGTTGCCAGTTTTTTTTAACCTGAAGTAGCCAATGTTCTGAAAGGAGCCAAAGATAAGTAGCTAAACACTAGCTGTTTCAAGAAGCGCGAGAGAGTTTGGTGTTTATTTTTTTTGACGTCACCATGTTCACTTAACCGTAGTATGACCTTTTTGCAAAATTGCGAGAAAGTGAGATATGGTGACTGTGAGCGTCGGAAAGGGGGGGGTCTCTGGGCCTCCCTTGGATTTTGAAAATTTTCAGCAAAAAAGGTTGTTTTCTTAGATTTGAGCGGGAAAAATCAAATTTCACCACTTTTGGACCTTGAAAAAATTGTGGAAAAACTCCTCCCTAGAAAAAATCCTTCCGTGACCATGGCTCAAGTGCTCGCTTGACTACGCTCATGGTGTCATGTCAGTACTACACAATAAATTTAGTATTACTATTAGCAATTTAACATGTCTTTGACATTTCTTTGTCAAAGTAGATAAAACAAACACAACACATAATTCAGTTAAGGCCTATAGTAAATCTGTAGGCCTACTTTGCATGTATAGATGATAATGTCCATTCATTTTTCTGATTTATTCCCGGCTTTTTGCCATGAGTTTTCAACGGTAATGTAATGAGAAAATTTGTACAAACACATTGTTTTAATCACTGGTGTTTGAAAATTACAAACTATGCCAGACAACCACACTTCTACACTAGACTATGGTAGACTAGATTAGCTAGCACAAGCAAAACATGAGAAAAACATAGAAAATCTCACAAAATCTTTACAGCCTAAACGAAAGAAACCATACAACAAGTTGAAAAATGGTTCCCAAACTTTTTCTGATTTTGTACCATTTGTGGGTCCCGTGCTGTCACCGCGTATCACCTTGTTCCATGAAACCTCCTTCTACCAAATATCACTCGATCATAAGTTTGGCAATCCAGACTTAACAAAAGTGCGGCATGAACGAAACGGCTGTTATTCAAACTCGAATAATCCTAATGGGGTTTCAAACCAAATTAGGGCTATTCAAATTTGCATTGGAACCCAGAGATTTTAAATATTCCTCCAACGTGCTTCAACTGGAAAAAGGTGGAAGCATTGTTGACAGTGATTTGGAGATATATGCAAAGCACCTTAAAAATTTAAGTGAAGACTTTAAAGGTACGCTTTGAGGACCTACAGAGGATGCGTGTGCCGGATTTCATTGTTACGCTATTTGATTTCAATGTGCAAAATGCAGACATTAATTCGCATTTGCAAGATGAACTCACTGATGTGTGTATGGCACAGTCACTGTTCAAACGCGAAAACCTGCGTGACAGCAATGTAAATAGTAATATCGCTGCTAAATGCTCGAAACTGTGCAGCTGCTGAGCCATTTTTACTTTCATTCCCAATTTCCTACATGGTTGAAGCTGTTGTTAGCCACGCAAATGCATTCCTGAAGCAGAGGAACCGATTGAACTCGGAAGAGCGTGGTGACTTGCGACTAAACTCACCAATCTCCAGCCAGATAAAAATGCTCTTGCTGTTACTCACAGGAAACACCCTTCTTTTTGATGGTGTCTCAAATTTCAATGAAAAGTTTTCCATTTTGCTTTTGTGCTTGTATTAATAATAATGCGTCGTAGTCATTCCTTTTACGTTACAGTTAGATTTAATATCACTAGTTGATGTTAATGAAAATATTCCCGCATTTGTGAGGTATTGGGATCTGAGAAGTTCAACTCGTTCAGGGTTCGGTGAGATGTCTACGATTTTACCAAGGGGTCGACAGCCAATAGAATTTGCAGATCTACATCTATCCCTCAATATCTGCACACTACCTCATCGGCTTCCCTGTTTTGACTTTTTGTATAAATTGAGTTAAGTTTCAAACAGGAAGTCGGAACCAGTCTTCACGGGCGGGTGGAAGTTCGTACTCTTCATGTTTATAGACCCTTGCCAAAAGAGTAGAGATTTGTAATGAATATTAATATACGGCTCATAACATGCATTTTCTGGGTCAAGCCTTCCGAATGAAAAAAGTCAAATTTTGTCTGGCTTTCCTCGATTTAAAGAAAAGCCCAGTGCCTTGAAAAACACCCAGCATTACAAAAACTGGAAAAAAAACGGTTCGAAAGCAGCCAGAATCTCAAAATCTAAAAAAGGTCAAATTGGTAACCCTTCTGCTGGGAGCAGGGATGCATTTAGGGTGCACGGAGCCCTAGGCCATCTTAGTTTTTGGAGCCCCAGCCAAGTGTGACCTATTTGGTCGTTTGTCTGAAAAGCGTTAAAGTATGCCCCTTTGATGTGTAATGCCCGCTCAAAAATCTATCTCTTTTTGCGCCGACTTTGGTTCTACAATTGCCTTAGATCTTCAACAGAAATTAAAGCCTTTCCTACATTCTAAAGAACAAATGGCATTGCGATCTTTTCTTGGAATTTATAGCTCTTTCGTGTAGTTCAGAATTCTTTTCGTTAAATTTCCGTGATTTCTAGCGTTTTTAGTAGGTTTGTGTGTCGGATATATACATTTTCATGCGGGGCCGTGTTGCCGCCCTCGAAAATATCGTCTAGCTGTCGATCTGATTACCTGTACGTAAACTCCTTTTTCATAGTAGTGGTAACCACATATTTTATGGACCAAACAAGCACAATCCCTTCAGTGGACGCAGGGCTTATGCCGTTTTGAAGTTGTCATTTTCCAAGCAACACAAAATATAGTGTTTCCACTATGCCACAGGCCGATGGTAAACAGCATGGAGACAATTTTGCACTGCAGCAAAGCATTGTCGCAACACCCTCAGTTAACCATAGAAGTAAGCCCAATGTAGACACGTTTATCCAAGCAAAGCTCACGAGAAACTGCTCTGGCTGATCCAACTAACATATCGAGTTCTAGCAATAAATCTGTGTTTACGGAAAATCTAGCAAAAAGCAATAAAACCTAGGATCCAATAGTGACAATATTGCCTTTCATTGGAGTTTTGCAGTGTCTAGCCCTCTTGCGTTGTTGCGAGCATTTTGTCAGTGGAAAATTGAACATCAATTAAGTACCGTTTTTTTCTTTTTCATTCGTTTTTTGTAACCGCTTTCATACAGACGGCCTGAATCTCTTTCACGCCCAGATGCACAGTATTGTCGTGTTGTTACTGTACTGACAAGCAGTGGTGGGTTTAGGGTTGGGGGGGCCCGAGGCAAGAATAAAAAGGGGGGCCCTCTGATGACATCATCATACTCAGCCAACCGTGACAATCACTTTTTATTTGCCTAAGATACGGCCACCTAAGGATATGTTCCTGAGTCTACGGCATAACTGAAATAGCAGAAAGAGAAAATGCAAAAGGGTGTTCATGATACACAACTTTGAAAACACTGAAAGTTGGGAAGACAAGGCTGGTAACACATAAAAGTTAGGCAATAGCAAGTTGGCATCGCCCCCCGTCTTTATTTTCGCGCCCCATTTCTCTGCATTCACCATCAATAAATCACAAAGTTTACCCCTTTGAAAGTTTCACACCTTCCCCCTTTGAAAAAATGCTTGGTAGTTGGTATCCTGAATTTTTTCACATTCATGTCTTTGTGGGAATCCGTGAAACTATAAAAAAAACAAGAAGATTTAAAACACTGAATTTGTTTTCAATTTCAATCTTTTATCTGCAAGAACATAGCATACAAAAACATCCAATTAGAGACTTGTTTTGGAAAGCTTTGAGGCTGGATGAGTCAAGGCTGCCTTCATCTTGCATTGACACTAGTTGTTTGAAAAATGTGCAAAAGTAGGAAATAATTCATCATGTACCTTA
>Ga0210059_1002983_pt1 | contig 26845 bp, 17 predicted proteins | sample Ectturendosymbi2_FD_188042 | JGI IMG/M metagenome (GOLD analysis project Ga0210059, IMG submission 188042) | Ecteinascidia turbinata endosymbiont from Florida, USA - Sample 2 (SPAdes) (version 2) | ecosystem: Host-associated > Tunicates > Ascidians > Unclassified | place: Key West, Florida... | reverse complement strand
GAACAATCTGGAAAGACTTCGTTTCGTAATATGTCTTTACACAAAAGATCTTCTGCTCCATCGACCAAGGCATTATTAGACTATTTTTTGTTTAATATATAGAAAGGTTAACTATTTCACTATGACAATCTGGAAAGAGAAAAATGAATAAGGTCATCGATAAAGGTTTTAGAAGCTGCCGCTTTGTTTCAACAATAGTGAAACACCCTGTAGATGTGCTGATCTTGCGTAGGCAGACAATCTGGTACTGTTTCCATACTTTTCGCAAAAAGGATCATAGTTTATACCAGGGACAATTAAAGCCAGCTAGACGATTACCACACAGCACAAACAGAAGTAATACATTCGTGAGCACACAACAATAGGTTTGTTTTATATATAATGATCAAACATATCACGCGTGACTCTCTGGCAGTAGAACAGCTTTTGCTTGCGTGCAACAAATGATAGATACCAAACAATATGATTGGATCCACGATCTATTAAAGAATGCCAAACCAATGATAAACAATTTGCATTTTGAAAGGTCCTACCACAGCTCGCAAGACAGTATGGTGGTCCTTTCCAACCAAATTAAAGAAATGTTAAATAGATTTCCCCTGAACAATTTCATGCTCCAACACCTAGCTATGAACAGGATATTTTTAGTTTTGTGGTCCGATCAACGGAGATTAGAATATTATCGACCTTCAGCCACCACGCTCAGATGCCCGTCAATGCTCTATTCTTAAAAGCAGTTCTGACGTAATTTCGCTGAAAACTGTTTCGGATATGAGGTCTAAAGACCTGGAAAATTTACAGCCATCGTGACGTTTCATAAGGTCTTAATGCGCTATCACGTGAAAGACAAAAAGTGTTTCATCAAAACAAGTTCCTGCAGGGAGTTCTTGTTTACATTAATTTAGGATTGAACATTTACAGAATGCATTTTCCATACGTCTTTGTCTGTTCAGCTAAAAACAACTTCGTCGAAGCAACGACTTTCAGCATTTAGCGAAATCAAACCTCCATACAAACACGAGGGGAATCACCAGACGGGCCAAAGCTTTGGATTCAGTGATCAAGTTTAGCTCTACCTGCCAGGGTTGAGTCACGAAAGGCACATGACGCAATGTGTATACTTATTTGGCGATGTCGATGTCGCGTGCGAAATGGAAAATTACTTTTGAAACATAAGTGCCTGCACTGACTGAATAAACAATAAACCTCGGTGCTGGACAAGTGTTTACAATAGAGCGTGTGAGCAATACAGGTTCTGTTCGCTCAAAAGCACCGGTTCTGCGATTCACTCTGACTAAGAGTGTCGGGTAAAACGTTATCTCGTCAAAGCTCACTTTTGCTTAAACCCCGATAAACTAGAAAATCCACGCACGCTCGGAGACGTATTACTACGCCCTTCGTTCGTGAAAAGCGGTAGCTCTCATAATGGGTTTTAAAAATCGCATCTTAGTCTGAAGGATTAGCAATGTCACTAACGCTCGGCAACGTTTGCCTGAATATTTGCCAACACAATGTGATTCCGCATTTAACCTGAAAATGGGATCTTCAACAGCGACAGCGTAATCAGATGAAAATTGATGGCATTCTGAGGTCAATTCAGCAGCGACTGGCCAACACACAATAATTTCACTTCAAGAATGTGCAAGTCGAACGTTAAATGCATCAGGTAAATAAATCTTCGTCACTGCAAGTTAAGTAGATAATATGTAGAAGTATGTGTTGCGACATAAGGGACAGCACATCGAAGTCGCGCGTATGAAATTTCGAGTTTTTTTCTTTCCTTTGCCGTGGATAGCGGTTGTTCTGTTTTAAAAATACTATATTGAATAGACACAGATTGAAAGCACTTGTTACTGTGTTCACCAAAGGCGCAGATATCTTGGGCAAACTGAACCAAAACTAGCGGAGGTGACGCATCACGTGCGCGGTCAATCATTGCCGGAGTCACACGCAACCGCAACTCCCAACTAAACCTAAAGGACAATGGAACGGGGTTTTGTGCCTGGTCAATCCCTTGAAACGTTACAGCGCCTCGGGTAATTTTTGCAACCTATTGACGATAAGTGTCTCAACACGTATTAGGAGCAAGCGGACCGTATTAGTTGCAAGGGACAATGTAATGGAGCAGACAAGGAAAATACCGGATTTAAAAGACCACTCGCAAAATTGGAACCAGACACGGTGGTGACACAAAACGCTTTTGCAACATCATTCAGGCCAATTACAAAAGACAGCTAGCGATGAATAAAACATAGCTCGGTCACACTGCGATCGCGTACAGCTGACGTTCGTATCGCGGGGGAGTGCCACGAGCGTTTACGATCAAAAAAGTCGATCGTTTCCAACCGCACAGGTGCGCGCCGCAAAAAGAGAACTGAAACCACTGCTTCGCCCCACGTCCATCAAGCGATCGCGAAGGTCGCATCCCGTGCAGCAATACCTCTGCGACGGAGCTCTTTATTGAAACGCAGATTTACGAGCAATTGTCAGATCGGTCGGGTTTTCTTACTAGAATTTTGCTCGACCAACCAACTTGGGAGCCAGGTAGTCGTCAAATCGACACGAGTTGCGCAGACTGTGGTTTGTTTCTGAATAAAAGCCTATCCGACACCCGCGATTGCTTCGATTGGGCGCGCGTGGGCGGTGTTAATCGGATACGCTCTGCCATTGAACATTAACCGGAAGATTAGGCGCGCTACACGATGTATTAAACAGAGGCAAACAACGAAACAATGGCAGGCAATTGAATTTCGCGACGGCGCACACGCGAACCAGGGAACAAATCTATCACCGAAAATAGAGACAAATATAGAGCTCGGTGTTAATCGACAGCAACACCATCGTTCGTACCTTTTCTTATATTCGCACCTGGTCTGACGCCATTTCAAAGTGGTTTTGACCGATACGATAACGAGCGCTTTGTCCAGCGCTTGTTGCGATTACAGCCGCAGACAGGCTGACTGGCCGGGGACGGATCGGTGATTGCCGTGCCTAAACGGCGTGTCCGATTGAATATCATTGGGGGATATGGAAAGCGCTTTCGGCAGTGCGGGGATCGTCTGACTCATTGTGGACTTCAGCACGCGATCGCCGAAACAAGAACGATAAAGCTCGGCCGTGCGTGCCATAAACACACAGCCGAGCGCCGAAAAGCGGACGTCGAACGCTTTAAACATCAAGCGGACAGATACTCGAGGGGCAGTGGTACTGAGCGTGCGAACGGGCTTTAATTGCACGCCGCTCGATGGCCAGGGTTCGTTGGTTGCTTGCGGTGTCGGCAATGCTCCGACGGCAAATGGGACGCGAGGACGGCAATAAACACGAATGTGCAATATCAACAGAAAGATAAAGTGAAGGTGGCACTTAACTCAGGAAACCGACGATCGGCTGGGAAGTGGGGAAGCCTTCATCGGGACCTTGCGTTCGATTAGCGGATTAGTGCTGCAGATGTACCACAGTGTTCAGGGGGTGCTCTGCAAGGCACGCTGGCTGCGCGGCAATTCACTCGAACAAGCACCTTTGCTTTCCCATCATCGAGCGTGAGTCATGCTTTTGTTCGGGTGAGCATCTTGCTACGTCATTGCGAGCGCGGCCAGGTCAGACAAAGAGAGCGCTGGGTGCGATTCGCCTGAAGTTACTGCGTTGCATTAAAAGCTGGGTTGACGCTGTGCTCGTTTTGCCAAGTTTCGCTTTCACACGCCTGTAGCAGTATGAACTGACGGTCACGTCCATTCTGCCACATGCTCAGCGTTCCCGTTGACATATGGCATAGATCTTTCGTTGCATACATGCATGATTTGCTCGGGGATACAGTTGAACTTCAATTTTTAGTGATAAAGTTCGGTCCTAATCTCCATTGCACGATGTTGCACGATGCACGGATCTGAAGATTGGGAACTATGGCTACATTAGTTTACCTTAGTTTATTCTTCGTTCTGCAAAATTTCTGTTTGAAAATTTGTACAGTTTCTTAAAAAATAAGAAAAATACAGTAGTTCACAGCAAATAACTGAAAGCTCCAACAGCAAGACATCTTTATCAAAAGTAATGTGTGCCGGAAATGTATCGCAAGAAAATTGCAGCAGAAAATCTTTTGTAGCAAGCTTAGTGCTTCATGCGTCAGCTTTGAGATGACGAGCATCAACTGTTGCGCCAGAGCTTTTCCAAAACTAGCGCTCTTCTGCAAAAATTGAAAACGCGTTTACGCCACATATTACGGTTGACTAGATTTTATCAATTTTGGCACAATGCAACTCTTTCACAAACTGGGTTGTGATGATTGACGGTATTGCATTGCATTGCATTGCATACAGCGCCAAGCAAAAATGATCAATCCCATATTTTTCAAAGAACCACTTATCACGTGACAAAGAAGACCACGTGACAAACTGCGAAAGAGCACAAAAAAGTCGTGCTGCGCCACCGTTCGCTGCACCATGGCGCCGTGCAGACGTTAGCTGAGCATACACGTCAATCTGCAAAGAGACAGATCAGGTAAAATTACCTACACTCAGCTGGTGCAACGAAGTCGCGATGACGCCGCACACGGCACTGCCAACGAACCCACGGGATGCAGCCGCTATTTCAACATCACAACAAGCAACTTGCCTTAATGGCTAAAAACAATAGGCGTTTATGATCACGTGTGGCAAGTTCGCAATCTAATTAGGACGTGCACAGCACGGAACAGCCTCGTGGGACAAAAGCACACGACCATGTGACGATGAAGGAGCTTCTGGACGAGTATTTGTCAGCGAAAGCACCGCTGGCCGCTTGACGAGCGCGCAAGAGGGGGTCGGCGAGGTCATACGTGTGACCGGTTACATTACTGCAATCCGCTCATGAAACAAAGTCATTTCCAGCAATCGTAGTGGTTTTCACCTCAGCCGCTATACGCCTATTGTCACAAAAATGTGGCTTGGATCATATAGTGAGTCCGTGTTGGTTCGTAGATGTTTCCAAACGATTGAAGCAGTGAGAAAACGTAAGTCGCAAAGTAAGAAGCAAACTGGTTCCGATTGCAGCTAATCCCGTGTAGGTGCATTAGCAAAACAAGCTGTCGACAAATTCGCGCTGGCTCGCCAACAAAAACACTGAGTTTGGAGCCAGACCTATCGCGGTTGCACCCCTGTTGCTGATAGCTCGCTGAGTAATAGGCAAGTCTGGACAAGCCCGCTAATGCGACCGAAAACCCCAACTTTACAGGCAGATCAAATCACAATGGAGCTTATTACGAAAGCCGTTCCCACAGCGACGGCCCTGCATTTATATATTTTGTTGACGTGCGCTGGGCAAGTACAAAATTATTTCATTAGATTCTGTATCTGTCAAAACGAGCGCTTCGGGAGTATGAAGTTAATCAAGTTAGATCGTGTTGTAGCAGGGAGGACACGTTCGCGCGCCGAAGCCGCGCAGTAATCGCCGATAGACTCATAGACAAACGCAATTATGAGCAACTAGTATTGATCGAATTACGAGTGGCACTCACAACGGCGCGACCGATTTAAACAGCTGACGGGGGCTGCTAACCTGGCGCACCTGTTTCGGTTTGTTGTTTCGCGAGTCGGAAGGACGGTTAGAGTGACGGCCGAACGACTACACAGGCATTGTTTTGCTCATGTCTGTCTGCGCAGCAGGCGCTAAGCGAAAGCGAAGTCTCGAGAGTTTGCTGATCGTTGAGAGACGGCGCGCGCGGACACTCATTCAAGGGACGTGTGCCGTCGCCGTTGCCAGCGTCGTGCAATCGGGCATTTCTGTTCCGTGCAGTGGACCGGTGAGCGTTGGATCGCCGTAACGGACGCTGCCAGTCGACCAGAACAAGGTTGACCATCACAAAAATCGCAACCATTTCAACGTTAATTTTTACTGCGGGGTTTAATATTTTCTTTTTAAATGGTGGTACTGTTTGAAGAAAACTTACTTTTATTGATATTTCCTGGAAAAGCAGTCTACCATTCGTTTAACTAGATTACTGTCCTTTTGTTCAATTCCCGTGGTTGGTGCGTTCCATCTAATTGCTTGGATTGAAAAAATTAGTTTGACTTTAATAGTTTGGTTACATCTTTCGATAAAATTCGCTGTTCCTGCCAAACAGGCAATCAACTGAGTCTAAAACTACCTTTCAGTCGAGTCCAGAAGCAAACTTCGCTGCTACAATCGCAAGTTTGCATCCAACGAGAGTGGGAGTGACACCAAGAGGGACACGCTGATGTTAGGAGGTTGGGTTCAAAATCGTTGCATCTCTAACGATCAACGATCAGATATAAGACACAACTTTTTGAGCATTTATTTTTCGTCACCGCGCACGGCGGTTAGAGCGGGGTTTGCGTCGTGTTCATCCATCAGCCAGGCTTCAAGTCACAATCTGCACCAACGGGTGACCTTTCTGAAGTTGGTCACAGCACGCGTGACAAACCTCGTAGAGACGTGTTGTTGTCTTTCTTATTCAAGTCCGTCAAAAGTTTACGGCAGCTGTTGTTTCCGACAAATAGTCACCAATGACTCGAGTCCAGCGTAATCGTTTGTGAATCAAGTTCCCGGATGATCCATTTCGTATCCTGCTGTCTGGAATGATTCCAAGCCCACTGACGATAAGCACTCCTTGGATTTCATTTTGTGTATCAATTACCGTCTCATAATAAATTTTCAAGTAACCAAAAAATTACTAACGCGCTGATGGCAGAACCAGAGGACAAACTGAATTTGAACACAAAACTCTTGGATGCTAAAACCCAGCGAAAGTTTGTTTCGAAGTTGGCACACCAGCAGTTGTGCAGGAGTTTGGATTTTTGAAAGGGTGTTACAGCTCATTTCAGTTTGACCCGCAAAAATGCGCACAACCTTATTCGCAATTTGAAATGACGCACAATAACTTCTGTTTCTTTACGATTGAATAATCTCGTCCAATACAGTCGAGAAAGAATAACAAGTCACACGTTTGCTGATGCAAACACAGCATGTCGCGACAGTTCAGACGATTAATCCGACGAAAACATCATGACCCACGCTTGACCACAGACATTGACGCAGAATGGAGCGCGTGCTCCAGGCATGCAGCCGCCGCTGTGTGGTCGATGCAACTGGCATTTTCCAAGAGGCAGATGCGACGGGTTGTCGTCGCCAATCTGCGATTTGCAACAAGCAGGAAAAATGACGCGATTCGATCGTCGAACTATCGTTCTTGTAAACAAACAGCGAACTCGTTTGAATGTGCAGCGTGTTTCAATATCGTACAAGGCCACTGGGAACGGAATGTTGCCACTGTTAATTACGTAGTCGCGTGGAATGGAGGAAATGATTTTTATCGACATGCGTAAACCTGAAGCTCATGTTAAACCGGATGTGACGCGTCATCGAGTGGAACAAATGCTGGCTTACAAGGCATCAGTAGCACTCGTCATCAGTGTGGTTTGTGAAAAAAGAATAATTAAGGTTTTCCGCTTTTCATAAGGATAGCTGGCTTTTCTGGAGAAGTACGCCAAATAGCAGTCAGTCGAAGTGTCTTTGCGTTCTTCAAGGAACATAAAGTTGTAGGTACCTGACCATTTAAGCTCGTGAGCACCATGCGCCCGCGGTAAATCTACACAACTGTATAGGAACATGTGTCGTAAGTCCTTCAACTGTTACATGAGAAGAGGTCCAACGCGAACGGTTTGGAGTAGGAACTCGTGATCATCAGCACAGGTAAGGAAATCAAGCAGAAACTAACACTCGTGTTAGCTATTCAAACTAATCCCGTTCGTTTTGTCATGTAAAAAAAGTACGGGGAACTTAGCGTCAATGTTCGAACAAGTGTGGGCGTTGGAATGTGAAGCAAGCACGCTTTCATGAGTGTGGCTTCTTGATTCAGTTGTGTTTCGCAACTGAAAGCTTATTTCTGTGCGCCTGCGGCAATCCCAGAACACGCGAAACGATCGCACGTCGCTCAAGCCTTTGCGCGACCGTGACGCGAATGAAGTGGCGTGCGCTGCGGCTTGACAAGCAGCAGTCGGGCGCGAGTCAAACGACGCAGCGTGAGAATTGGTTCGCTGATGGCAGCACAAGCGAGGCCGCCGTAAAAAACAGTTCATGCGAAAAGGAACGGGTGCGGCTGGTTGTGTCGCACGTCAAGTGCGGCGGCACGACATCACAGCAGCTTGCCGGATCGCTGTTTGCGGTTGCAATCGGATTCGTAAACCCGGTAGCCGTTATTAGGAACTACACGCCGCAAATTAGGTGAGATAAAAAGATAGGTCGCGCAGTTGCGTACAGGCGACTCCAACTTTGTGTCCAAACTCGGCAACTTTGCTTCGTGGACCACCAGACAGCACAATATAAAAAATAATGGCGTAAATGGCTATTACCCCCAGTTTAAGTAAAATTAAAATCTAAACAACTTTTCATCCAAATGTATGGTTTTGTAAGGATTAAAATTTGTAATTATCAATACCCTTCTCTTTTTTATCTTGTACTTACAACTGCTACGTAGTTTGTGCCTTCAACTACGTGTACAGCCACACCTGTCTTCCAACATTACGAATTGAATTTTTCCGATTTTAAGCTCAGGACGCAGGAAACAGGGACGCATTCACTGCTGCAGTGATAGTATTTTAACGTTATTGGGAAAATTTAACATAAGCCGCCCTACGGTATGCATAAATCTGTTTTCAATTTTCATATCCACAATGAAATTAAAGGTTGAAGAAGATGCTTGTAATTCTCTAGGCGGAGACCGTCAATAAACAAAATATAAAACATCAACTTAACGCCACGGATCAAATTTTGAAACCGTCGACAAATAAGTGACAAACAGCGCTATCCGAAACTGTTGTTTATTCACATTCAGTGGCTCTTGAAGACAAGTGAAGTCCACAGGGGTTTGCCACAGAAATTCGAAACAAAAGCACAGCACGCGCTTATAAAGCAAGTATTGGCAGGCGCAACATTGAAACAAGATATACCACATTATCATTGTTTCACGTGTCTAACAATCTCATCATTTCATTGTCTACGCTCAGACACACTCAACGCAGTGTGGACAATTATTTCCGAATTGCCTCGGGCAACGCACCGACGGGGTTTTCCGCCCAATCCACGAAACATTCGTGAGCAATATGATAAACAACTACGGAGTCAATTTAGTCCCAAGTTTGAAGGCTACAGGTGAGACGCAATCAAACAAGTTCAATTAACCGGCACCATAACACAATCAACACAGATTAGCCCAGTGACAAAACGCGTGTTTACCCATGTCAGTCGCAATCGCCACTTGTCCAAACTAGCAGCGCTGCAGCGGAACGTAACAGCGAGGTCAACGGCGTTCGCTTCCCTTGTGTTTTCATCCAATGATTAAATGCAACAAAACAAAATGTAACAACACTTTGCCGACCGCTGAACAGACGAAACCGGCAAAATAGAGCTACCACGTTACGCGGACGACCGAGCGCGTGTGAACACACACTTGGGTTTCCTACCTCGCCAACGCAGGGGTTTTCCGCTCGTCCAGCTAACGGACGGAAAGCGAGAGCGGCGCGCGAACGATTCAAGTATAATACATCGCCAATGACCAGTACGGCTTGTGTTAATATGGCCACTCGTTGAAGCACCTATGTGCAGTGCTCGTGAAGAACGGCTCTGCTTAGGCAAACCACCCGGTTAAACCGTCGGTCACCGTTCCAGGACTTATCCCGGTTTTTGCTTGCCATTGAGGCCCGGCAGACGCCACGTCATGAACAAAAGCACCGTTCTCGCGCGGAAAAAACTGCAACGTTAATAGAAGCTATCTTGCAGCGGATAAGCGCATTAAAATTTCACGAGATCCGAACCCACAGTAGTTTAGCCACGCGGAAGCGCTGGCTCAGCGAAGCACCGACAGACAAAGAGCTATCGAGTGTTTCGGGGACCCTGTGCCCAAACAAAAACAACCGAATCTGAAAGCGAAGAGAAATTTCCAGCAACTGTCTTGGGCGCACTCACGTGTTAGAGACGCTACGTTCAAAGCTATCCAGAGGAGGCCATGCATATTCATTGGTGGAGAATTTGCGCGTGACGAATTATTTGCATTTCGCTGCTTACGCTTTCAGCACTCCGCGGTTCGACGTCGGTGCAGGCCTGCGGGGGAACTTTTCAGTTTGTTTAATGATTAATGCATATCGTGTTCGCTTCGTACTGCGTAGGAAAAAGTCGGCAACAAACTGCCAAGCCAAACGGGATTGCGACAGGATAGCGTGTCGCAACAAAATGACGTGCTGCTGCGTCTCGCATGCAAATACTATGTGCAGCCAAGAACGACCCTGAATCGCTACCTGCTTGGCCGGAAGCTGGTTCACTGCGAATGCGGTAGCCCGGGACACGCGGCTGTGGGACTGATCTATCCTAAAACGTACGAATTTTGGCGGTGAAATAGGCCAAAGTTGCATAAAGCAACCATAGAGCGCTCGCTGGTTGGTCAACCCGATCAACACAGGTGATGCTATGCCTCCAAAGAGTGGGACAGCTGGGCGACCGCAAGAAAAACAAAGCGTGGTGAACACACCCAAGACGCCAAAATTTAATGCGAAGGCGCATTTGATCTGGCAATCAAAAACTTAGAGAACGGCAAAGCCATGCATTGGCTGGAAAGCTCCGGCAGCCTCGCATTTCGCTTCTGAGAAACCAGACATGATATATAGCGCCGGAGGAAACAAGCTGACGAAAAATCACGAGTTTCCGGATTTGCTCGTTAGAACACGAGGATGAGTTGAAAATCGTTAGTAGATTGCCAATCAATATTAAGGCATGCACCACAACAGACGCGCAGTTTGTTCACACAAATTGCAGAAGAAACAGTTTTAACCGCGTGCTTGGCTCACATAGGGTCGAGTGGCATTAGAAACACACTGCAACGGCATGATGCAAATTTGCCAAGCAAATCAGGTTTTATTAAAACTTTCTTTGTAGGTTTCGTGCGGGAAAAAGTCCTGGATACTGTTTTACATCTGAGTTGAGATCCTACAGCAATGCAAAACCCTAATCAAAACACAACCGCACCACAGAAGATTTGTACCAGAATTTGAAAATTCATTTTGCGCATTATTTCACGTCTCCAACAAGAGTGATTCACCAAGCCTCACAGTTTGCTTAAAGATGGAACCCGAAGAAAAATGGAGTCATTGTGAGTAAGACCATCATCTAAACAACATCGTGCTTTACAACGACTGAACAATAGCAACTGTGGGTGGATGGGGCTGGTTGAACGCGCCACTCATAAACAAAAGACATTCGAAAACACAAGAAGCCTTCCTTACTTCTATCTTTGATCTACACATCATTTGTTTAACCGGCAGTGCAGTATCTCGCTCATTTGTGAGTTGAATCAACATGCGTAAAGTCCACAGTTCAATCTTTAAGATGGTTGCTACTGTGACCAAGAGACCCTATTAAACTGTTTCGTCGTCCTTGACGGTAATTTGCCGAGCAGAGACCGGCGAATCCAGGAAAGTATAACAATATTCAGTTTTTTTTAAGGCGTTTTAGGGACCCGATTCGGGTCCCGAGAATTTCAAATCGGGTCCCTAGAATCAGGGAAAATCATCATCGGGTCCCTAAAATCTGACAAAATCGGGTCCCTAGAATCAGAGAAATCGGGTGCCTACAGATCCATACCGGGTACCTAACATTTTCCTTAAAAAAAACCTGCATTACTTAAACTTATAGTCTGAAGGGCAGCTAAAATGGCGCGTATGGCACGGGCCGGAATGGCCGCAGAATGGAAAAAACTGCCTGGGTATGCAGGGCTCAAATGCAAGACGGATTTCGTTTTTTAAGTTTAAATAATAATTATTTGCTTGAATTGTAAACCAAAGCCAGTTGCATGCCTTGCTAGTTCCTGGACCTCAGAACGCAACATTATCAAGAGCGTTAATAAGGGAAACAAACTACTAGTTGCCGCATTATGAACGCTGACATTAACGAATATAAATTTATAAATTGCCATTGGAACAAGTATCCAAGCTGATGATTGCGTACGCATCCTAGGACTGCATGAGTTGACGAACGGTTGTGGTTTCCCCAATTAACGAATGTATATTTGTTTTTTCGCAAAATGTTTAATTCAAAACGCAAAAATCTCTCAGAATAGCTTTCAAATGCAGATTGATTGCAAATTTTGGCGCAAGGTTGTGAAATAAATTTGATAATATGACGTTCTCGAGATAGCGTCAGTTAGAATCAGACTTTACCAAAAAACAATGGTCCAGCTATGAATATTCCATAAATATGTGACAATATAGGCACCGGACTGCGCGTTTTTCTTGACATTATTCGTCACGAGAATACGAAAATTTCTCAAAAATTATTACTCCGCAATTTAAAACCAACCGCTTAATCTTCGTGTTCGTGCAATTTTTGTCACAATCTAGTACGACATATTTCATGTTTAAGTACGACGTATTTCACAACTGTTTTTTGAAACCTTTTTACCAGATCCGTTCGTGTTTGCTTGTTTTTTATTGACAGGAAACGCCGACAGTTGCAGCAATGGTTTCAAAAACAGTTGAGTTGCACTAATTCCCGCAAAGTATAACAATTTTTACAAAGGTTTCGAAATTGAAACGAAAAACATGGCCAGCAATAACATTCCAGTAAAACATTTTACCAAGAATTTCGCCTCGATTCTCCACAGTACTGCGGTCACGCAGGACAGAGAGTAATTTTTCAGAAAACTGACTTTTCTTTGGCGCCCGGTTAGTGACACTGGTGTCACCGATGTGGTCACAACTGCTAGTGCTTTCAGGCAAAGTGACCGTATCACAAGCGTGCTAAAAAGAATTTCTGTGTAACAATATCTTGTCCTGCACTAAAGAAAATACTGCCTCTTACCTGTACCTTCTGGTCATGTCCGGCGTGCGTGAAAAACCGGGGCACACGTGATGCGTATTTTTCTCTCGATTCCCAGCTTTTGCTTCCAGCGGCGCACTCGCTTCTCCGGAACTCTACAAAGAATCGGTATAATGAATACAACAGTAATACATCGAAAATATTGTCTGGCACGATTGCAACTATAACAACGGTTATTAGTTGAACCTTACGGAAATTGTGATTAACAGTCAAAACGCTATTGGTTTCGTCAGTGCTCACGCAGAAATAAAAGTCACCTTTCTTCTAAATAAACAGTGTCGTCACTACATAAGCATAGTCATCCGCTAGGCAAACAAATTGCATTTTTTCAGTAAGGTACCGTTTGAGTTGCACAAAAATTTACTGAATTAAGAAAATTAAGGTGTAACTTCGAACCATGTGAGTGAAAAACACCACGCAAGTAGTTGTTTTTTTCATCATTTATTCAGCGTGCAATACCAGTTTGGTAAACAAACCCGCGGAAAGTAATGCTAACCGGCACCTCACGGCTTCTTTTCTTCCCTTCAATATAGCTGATGACCGACTGTCGTGTCGCTTTTGTGAAGCTCTTTCTTCTGACCATATGGCCAACACCTTCACTACCGCTGGGCAAAGAGTCCTGCAAAACCACCAGAAGAATCTGAGTCTTAAATGAATGGGTTGAAACGAGGGGGCCGTGGGCAGAAAAACTTCGTTGTTGTTCTGTCCATTCCCCGTCATCATATAACAATCAGTTTATAATACATAACAATCTGTTTATTAATACATAACAATCTGTTTATTAATACACAACAATCAGTTTCACATATACATCAGCCTGCGTATAGATGACATGATAGCAGATTAATTTCGCGAACAAAACAGAATCTATTTCTATCACAGTCGGTAATTAAACAGCCTAAATGCTCCCATTGTTCAATCCTTTACCGCACTTTGAACCACAAACACAGCATATTGTACATAAATTTTCCACTGCACCGTCAAGACAATAAAAAATGTCTTTAACCACTTTCATACATACCGACGACTGGCAGTAACTGTCATTAGCATCTGCCGTAATCAGTTTCTCGATAATTGGACTTCCTTCTTCATCCTGAATCCCAGGCCTTCGTACATCCCTGGCAGAGCTGAATTGGACAAGTTCTTCTTGCTTGCTCAGAAGAGACTGCTTTTTCGCTTCGCTGGTTAACTCATTCAACGATGGTCTTGAAGGCAGTGCCACACGACGAGACTCTCGCCTAACCAAGCTCCCTTGTTCGGGTTTGCTTTGTTGGCGTTGGTAAAATGCAAGCTTTCCATCGCGCTTCAACTTGTGATATCCTACACCAAAAATACAACCAATATCACATTCATGTCAAAACAAATGAGCGAGGTTTTTACGCTTTGACTGAATGCACCAGAACATGCAAAACATAGATACCTTGGTGGCCAGGTACGACTTGGCAATAAGAAACCACAACACGTTAAGGGCACTAACAGAAGATAAAGCTAAGAGAACAAAACACCGTAAATCACGCCACAAATGGATGGAGATTTTCATACATTCTTGTTTTCAAAGATGTACGGTGCACTCAAAAGGTTTATTTTTTTCTTTTCACTTATAACCGATTGTCCTTCATAGTGTCAGTATTTTTACAACCACATTTCTGGTTTATTCCTAACGCCGATACCGATTTATCGACATCCGATTCTACAAAAAATTCGCGTGTCAAACGCTTCACTTAATGAATAGGCCTAAACTCTGTAAAACTATTTTAAGATCTCGGGAAATATTTTGGCGATGATTTTCACGGCAAATAATGGTTGGTTTTAAACACACAAGGCATCATTATCAACAAGAAATGTTCAAACAACATATCAGAACAATCCTGTTCGTTACCTGTCAAGAAATAGCATCTGAGAAAGATAACAGTTGAAATTTGAAATGTCCCACTCTACCTAAACGGGTTAAGCCAATCTTGTAATCAGGCTCCACACCCAAATAACTTCTAAAACAAACTCACTTTATAAGTACTGTATATGGGATAAAAGGCAATGTCATAAAGAAACTGGGAAGATTTTCACAAAATGTGATTTACGTATGCCATCAAATTGATTTGGACATGTCCAACTCAAAATATATTTCAATATAATGCAGTGGTTTACCCAATGCAAGTGGAAAAATCTACACACCACCTGAACATACTTCGATAAGCCATTTAATTACTGTTGGCCATATTTAAATTTGGAGAAAACTTATTTCACCCTTTCTTGTTTGATTACAACTTGATGTATTTTATCTCAATGTTTTCCAACATTATGCAATCTTCTGAAGCTAAGTGGGTAATCCTCTCAATTAATGGTTAACCCAGATGTACACGTTTGCCAGTTATAAGCAATATGTAAAATACTAAGATAGACAACTTGAAGAAAAAAGATATAAGTTTGAGTTACATGAACTGTTTTGAGAGCTGCAAGAATTTTGTAAGAGCTGAACATGTGCACTTAGCTTTTAATGCCAATGTTTATTAGGCAAATCTGAACACAAAACTTTAGATGTAACTAAACAAAACTTTTGATCAGAATTGAAAGAGACATAAAACTTCGTACCTTCAGGTTTCATAAAATCAAAGGAAGCCTTTGCATTTTGACTCATGCTTCTCTTCAGAAAAGCTTCCACAACTTTTCTAGACTCCTCCAGCATTATCTCTGGCTTTTCACCTTCCACATCCTCAGCTTGCCTAGAATCCCCACGCACTGGGGATCCTTGCTTTGAGTTATGGTTATTATTGGAGTTTTTATTGTTTTGATGGTTGGAGTTGTTAAGTGAACCATGACTGAGTTTTGATGCCAAGCTCATATCACCTTCCACAGAAGTTTGTAAAGGGCAGGCAGACAGAAAAATCACTGGACTTAACATGCACTACGTAATTTTGCTGAAATATGTTAGAAAATTTGCTACACACTGAAACTTAAAGAACACAAAAAATTAAGAAATTTAATTCATGACAGTGAAATGTCATATTCAGCTACTTTTTGAGTAGTAACACTTGGCCATGAACATTCAAATGCAGTGATTTTTGTTACATGGGTAGTATTGATAAAAAAAAAAGGGTAACACTAATTAAGCAATGCCACTTACAACACAAATCTTCTTAGCTACTTCGTAAAGCTAGACAACTGATATCACACTGAAATTATATTTAAAAACTTTTCTTCTAACAAAACATCCTACACGTGTGTGCTTAGAAATTCATTTACTGACTTCACATGCTTTTACAAAAGTACACAGCTTTTCTAGAATCTACACCATAACTCAGATTGGCAGAGGCACTTGTAGGAAGAAAATCTTGATATTTTCATAAATTTGTCTGTTAAACTGTTGTTACTCTGGCAAGCATATCTACTGCAGTTAATTTTTATGATCAGCATCAAAAACACCTCTCTGAGTCAAAGACAACTTCAAAATGAAACTATTACCAGAGACTAAAGCACCATTTTACAGTACTCAGACAGCATCTCAAAATTAAAAATGAAAGTGCATCACAGGAGATTATTTAAGCCAGGGACGGGGATTTATTTGTTATCATGGACTACATGAATTGCAGAATATTCTGGTATGCCTAAAAATCAGTAATTTTTTCTTGAAATTCTATCATTACCTTCCTTATAAAAATAGGGAAATTTATGGGTAAGAGTGACTTCTCTTGGCTTATTGTCTAATCATTATCATGGAGTTTTGTTTATAATACTGCTTCTGTACCAGTTAATCAAACATAAAAAATATAATAATTAATGAACTATTTTCTTCAAACTCTTACACAATTTACATTTAAACTTTCAAACCACATGTATCCAACATGCTGATTTGTCAGAAGTAGTTTATGCTAGTAACTGTTACATTTGTCAAATTGGTTTATGGCATCCAGCTGAAATAGTAAGAAGTAGAAATCAACAAGCAAACAAACTGCCATAAACAACATTAAATCTTTACAAATAAAATAACACCCATCAAACAGAAAATAATGAAAATTAATTTCTCAATGATAGCTCATTCCACAGTGACATTGCAATCAAGGTTGACACACAATCCAAATGTAAAATACAGTTAATGCAGATAAATAAAGTATTTCATTTGTACATATTTTTGTATCGTGTGTTTAGAAAATGCACAGCAACAGTAAATGGGAAACAACTACACAAGGTAACAAATACTGAGAACTAAAAAGCCTCTATCAGCCACTGGCCGAAAAACAATCATTCTTGAAGCTTTCCTGAAATGGCCTTCATAAAGCAAATTACAAATGTAAAGCATAGGCTGCCACTAACCTTGCAGTAAAACTGGCCAAATTCCTCAGACTAGCAGTATAACTATAGCATGTTCTCAGCACAATTCTTAGCCATAAAGCTTTGCTCAAGAAAATCATATAATAAACAAACGCATACGAAAAACAACTGGCAAATAGTCTCCTATGAAAACGTTACTTGATAAAAATTATTTTGTTAAAAAAACTCAAAGGATGATGCTGAGTTTGTACACAGTAAAATGTATGCTGCTTTGCTTTCAACTTTGGAATCTGTGAAATGCTAGGCTCTTTAACCTAACCAAAAACATGTGCCAAAAGTACTAAACCAGACTTGAACCAATGGTCTTCTGGTCATAACACTTTGACTAGGTCAGTCTTTCTAAATCAATGGGTTAAAATACACAGCTAGGCTATGATAATGATTATGGGGTGTTTCCATGTAGGCTACAGCATATGTTCTCAAAGTGCTCCTTACGGAGCCCCAGGGCTTTGCGAGAGAAACCTCAGGGCTCCACGAGCTATTCGTTTACTTATTAAAATACTGACTTGGCTAATTTTGCAATTGTCCAAAGAAGCAATAACGGCATTAATAAAATTTATTGTGGGGCTCCGTAAATTATGGTCAATCTCTCCATGAGCTCCATAACACCAAAAGTTTGAGAACCCCTGGGCTACAGAACTAATTTTAACTACATATGCACAACTACTTTTCATTTACAAACGAAACTACTATTCAAGGCAATGTAAGCATCACAGGAGAAAAACTTGGGAAAAACGGACCTTCACAGAATAATAAGGAAAAGGGATGTTCTTCTTAAAAAACTAAAAACAGCAATGACTGAGAGTTAATATCACATCCAACATCAAATACTTGAAGTACATTACAACTTGATATTCAGCATCACAACATGACAAAATGTACCTATAACCTAGTGATAACACTGAAGTAAGTTTTGTTTCAAATACTATATACATTTTAGGAAAACCTAACTAGCCTGACACTTTTCCATCCATAGTTTGTATATCCTTGCAGCCTAGATAACTTATACTGTTTCAGGATATGGATTTTATATTCATTTTTGACTGCACATTTGTGTTTCTGATATATATGTTCTTTGTTATGTATTGTACTATTTGCCTCCTTCACACTTGACCATGTTTTGTGTTCAGAATTTTCATTGGTGCATCATCATTTTCTGGAATTATTTGGTCACACCATAATAGTCGTGTGATATACTATATATATATATTTTTTTAACTGCATGGATTCACAGCAATCTTGCACATGTGAATGCAATCTTCTTTCTGGGTCCCATTAATGATTATATACGCCCTATGTGATTGCTGTGAAGCCATGCAGTCAAAAAAAAGATATATATATATATATATATATATACAAAAGTGCACAAAATAATTCCACTTGACCTGATCTTCAAAAACTTGCATATTAAATTTCTGAGTTTGGAGCCTTGTTACGTTACAGTACCATTCTACAACCTACCGAGAAAAACCTGCACAGTACGAAAGTCATAACATAGCTGCTAGCCTATCACACTCTATATAATGAGTGCAACAGTCTAACCTGCTGTGCTGTTTCAACAGGCTGGTAACAGTCAGGTTACGCCACTGCCTTCCATAATTAGGTTTAACATAGCCTACAAGTGATACAACTGTACAGACGTTGAGACCCGAAACAATCCGCACCTGGTTTGACTTGAGTCTTCACCACGACTGAAACGCAGTGTTTGTACTGACGACGGTGTACAGCAGGCCTATGTTAACACGAAATGGGAAATCATTGGTTACAGTTCATTACATTTTCAAAGCAATATACGCAGCGAATGATGGGTATGCCTATGGCCAACCACTGTCATTGGTGATAAAATTCAGCTTGCTGTTTCACCTCTTCAACACTCACCAGTCGCTGCTGTACAAAGAGGAAATATTTGTTAAAACTTAGCCCAATCCTGCTTACCTGGATGGTGGTGCAACGCTCACGCTGACAGTAACGTTCAGCCTCTGCATATTTGGAACTCCCGCAGGTTAGTGTTTGCGGTTATGCCGACAAATACGCGCAAAGTTCAAAGGCTGCTCTGGTGCGTGGAAGCTCAACACTGCACAACTCAGACCAACGTCGGATGCTGCACATTTTTTTACTTTAAGTAGTTACCGTGTGTAGAGTAATTGTAGCTACCAAACTGCGACAACTTTGAACTAATTTTTTTTCTGTCAGAACATAAAAAATTACAGTTAAACCAATTCCGAAAACGGCTGTCATGGTTTGTTAGTAAAAGCGATAACAACAGACAGACCAAATCATATTCACACTTGATTGAGAAAAGGCAAACCAAATGATTCACTGTTCAAGCTATTAAATGACAAAAATCTACGCTTCAGTTCAAGAGTGCTCCAACGGTGGCTTAATCACGTAGTCTGTTGCCCAAGCCCCAAACCATTGTCTACCGCGAGTGATGCGCTGGTGATTGTTGATTATATAGGCCACTGCCACTGCCTTTTCAAAAAACGTCCCCACCTACGTTGACCGCCATCAGCGGCGCACAAGCCAGGGAGTTTAAAGTGAGTGCTCAGCAACCACCTTATGTGTTGTAAACCAGCTATTTCCTCCCTTTCGTGCGATGTATGAAAAGCAATGTTATAACAGTTCTTTTCATTAACCCAGTAAATGTTGAAGCAAAAACACAAAAGACGACGAAGACACTGTTAACTCGACTTACTGTAGTAACTACTAGCTATAATAAGTGACAGGCACAACATCCCACCGTCTACAAGTGCACTTACGGGAGTTTGCCGACACTTACTGTATGTTGAAGAATTTCGTAGGCGGCATGAATCAAAGGTTGCCGTTCAAAACTGAAGTAAACGCGCAGTACCGGTCGTTTCGTTGCAATAGAAAATGTACACAAAACACGACCAAGCCGAAATGGAGTGCTGCAGTCAGGGACGCCGGAACGTCGGTAGGGCAGAAGAAAAGTTGAGGGCAATGCAAACTTATGAAAAACAAAAAAATTCGTTACCAATGATCATGCCCGTTACTAGGAGGGGCGCAGGGGGCTTAGTCTCCCATGAAAAACTTTTCCCTTCCCTGGAAAAATCTGTTGGACATAGTTACAAAAATTTGGGCTCCTCTCAGTAAACTCTTCGCCTCCCCTGGTTTCTCAATCTGGCTAGCACCTGGCAGTTATGCTCAGGGGCGTAACGACGGATCTGCAAGGGGGCATAATTCCCCGGGCGCCGAATCACTGCAGTGGGCGCCAAATATCTGCTGCGTCGCTCAAAAGTCCTAACAATTTCACATGTACTTTCTTCAATACAGTAAATTTCCTTCCGAAATATCTCAGGTTCGAACATGGGGGCACCAAACTTGCTTCTTGCCCCGGGCGCAGTCTAACCTCGTTACCCTGATTATGCTTGCTACAGTTCAACAATACTGTTGACTTCAAAAATAATAAAACAAACTATAGACAACTAGTTTCAATTCGATCTTGTTAAATCATAAAATTACTTATGATAAGACACCTTTGCCCCGGTTGTCCCTCGTTTGAAAGGTCAGGGATTAACTGCCACTGCTCTCCGATGTCCATGCTTGCCGCTATCAGCAGCCACTGTCTCGCTATATTACCTGCCAAGATGTCTGCGTTCAAGAGTCACATGCGACAAAACGCCTAATATGGTAACCTGAAGTGAGCATTTGAATATTTGTTGCCATGTTATTATTACACGATAAAGACCAACAGTAAAACAATCCGCTCGCAAGTTTGGCTACTTGCCCCTGCAGGCAGTAGCGTAGCCAGCCAAGGAGGGGGGCAAAAATTTGGTGGGGGACAAAATATTTGATTTTAGGCGAATAACACTATTTTCTTTGTGATACCGCCTCACAAAGCACAAATGATTATATGTTCTGAACATTTCGGGTTGACATGGCCCCCATATCCCCCTGACTACGCCTATGCCTGCAGGCAGGCGCGTAGCCAGGGGGGAAATGGGGGCAATCGCCCCTCTCAACTCCGAAAGTAGCACTATCAATTTTCAAGTTGATCAAGCTTTTGATGTGTAAGCCAAATAAATGCGTCAGTGCAAATCAACGAAACTGCTAAAAAACTTTCTACTTCAACTTAGGGTCGAACCTGATCAAAGCAGAATGGTTTACCAATTGCCCATAATTATTCAAACATTGTGTATAGTGTAAATGCTGGAGAATTGATGCCGTGGCTGACCTTCACCTGAGGTTTAAACTCTGTATAGAAGTTGGTGATAATGAAACACAAACTTGCGTATACGCGCTTGTAATCAGTTACCGAAAGTAAAACGAGGAGTTGAGCTTTTCGAAGCTGTTTCCGGCGCACCAGCTTGCTACGTCACACCTAAGGGTGATGTAAACTTCATTTCAAGACCATTGCAAATATTGCTTCTCTGATGACTCTGGCATGCTACATATACAGTATATTTTGTCCTTGACTGCAACATCAGCCGTAACTTTAAATGAACATCGTAGATTTTTGTTTTAGCACAGTTTTAAAACCAAATGCCTGAATATGGCGGCGATGTACATTTTGTGTGCCTTGAAGCTCGAGCCTTGGCTAAGAAGCAATTCAGTTTCAAAGACTTTTTTTATTACGCATTTAGGTCATAGAAACAGTTTAGCAACAATAGCATTTATTCTAGATATTTAGTTGTGATAGCATGTAGACCTACTGTGACGGTTCAATCACAAATATATGGAGCCTTAACGGGTTTCATCACTGATCTCGCTTTACCTTGCCGGCGAGTAAAAAAACAGTACAACAGTTTTGTTCAAGTAATCAGAATCCGACCTGTGCATAGTCTGAAAGCGTTTCAACATTCACCTGATGTTAATTACCGCCCAATCCTACAATAAATTTGAAACCAGCATTCAGCTGCAACGCGAAGAGTCAGCAGAAAAATCTAACGAAAGTTGAAAGATGATATTGATTTTGTAAGTGATGAGGCCACTGACACTGCCATCTACTTACAGATAGCTTGCCCTCTGTTTTCTCGATAAAGTGCATGTGACCAAAATGAAACTAAATCGAATTTTTTACCCAGTCAACTGGATTTTGTTATTTAAATAGTAATGGATTAAAAAAAATACTTCAAGCGCTTAGTTCCCAAACTTTTTGAGCACGACCCAAATCAGAGATTGGTGACCATCTCGAGACCCAAGCCTCAAACAATGTATGAAAAAATACTGATTGTGTGAATGATTTTTGGCAACAAGTTGCTCAGTTTTTTTACTGTATCACACCTAAGGGTGTCAGCAATTTATACTCTTTTCTCAAGTACTGTATCTACGCTACAGAGAGACAAACAGTAGTAACCAGGGACGCCTGAACGGGGGTGCATGACGGGGGCACTGCCCCCTGCCCTATGAAAGGGGGGCAACTGGGGCACAGGTGTCCTTACATAACAGCATCATAGGTAATTTCAGGAACGCTGGAGAGCGGTGAAATGATGGTTTCTTGCCCTTCTGAAAGCGGGGCAACAGGGGCGGAGGTGCCTTTTCATAACAGAATAATCGGTAATTTTATGGTTTATCAAGATCGACTTGAAACAAATTTATTCCAGCTATTCACGCAGACATAAAATTTAGAATGGTTTTCTATAATTTCTCCCATGAATTTTGAGGTTAACGTTGTTGCTGTGCAAAAACAAGCATAATTGGTTCCGATTTTTTTGTTTTTGACAAGATTCCATTGCCCTCAACTCTTTACTGCCCTCCCTTCCCCACCACTGTTCCGGCGTCCCTGGCGGTAACGTTGAAAATCTGCAACTCCGGTTAGGTCGCCTGTTTGCGACCCATTTTTGACCCTTCTCCACCCTTTTTTGGGTTTTGATCCATACTTTGGGAACCACTGGGCTAGATCAACTACCCAACCGTTGTGTAAAGCTGCAGCAACAAGTAGGCCTGTTTCTTAACTTCTTGCAGAGCCGTGTTATAATCAATTGTGGTTTCGTTTTCGCAAATACACAGCCGTTTTAACACTTTGCGTAGCCGTAGACTGAGTGGGTCAAACATATATGCAGGTTTGTTTAGGGGCATGTAAAACTTCCCCCAATTAAAAAATTGTGTTTATGGTATTTGTGAATCTTGTTGTTGACTCTCAACAGCTAGGTAGATAAATACCTAATCGTTCATGGGAAGCAGGCTTCGTGCAAGTAGCGTACCAAAATGCTACCGCAGTCGCACGTCAGTGCGATTAAAATCCAAACATTTTTAAAACTCGTTGAGAGACTATACCGTTTACATTATCAGCTGCATACGTCAACCAGTCGCTCAACAATTAGATAAGATCCACGTCCTAATCTGCATGCGCGCAAGTTTCGTAGACCCACTTCGAGAGTCGGTGTCTTAGAGCAAATTCGCTACTGGGGTTCGATTGAAGGCGTGTTTTTGTACGTCGTAAAAGTGTAAATATAAAAATTGCAATCATAATGACGACCACGTTGACTCCTTGCTCAACTGCAATATTGGCTCAAAAAAGCATACTGCAGATCTTGCACTTACAGCATCGAGGTTTTCATAAACGCTTTGGCAAGAAAGTTTTACGAGAAAATGGTGGCTTTCATTCAAAGCAGAAATTTGGAAATTTGCTAAAAATAAACTTTTAAAACTTGTTAATTCAATGAAAGCATACTTTCTATTTGCCAGCTTAAATCAGAACAGAACTATTGAGAAAAATAGGTCCCAGAACAAGACTGATTTTATGGGTGATGTTTTTTTAAAAACATGGGGCATTATATATTTAAATGTTGAGAGTTGGTTCTTGTTTGCCCCCCCTATCAAAATTTCTGGCTACGCGCCTGCCTGCAGGTAAAGGAGCGGACATGAGTGAACTGCAAGCTCAACACTGCATGACACCAGAACAATGAACCTGGCTCTTGTAAGTGTAGCTGTGTTAAGTGTCGTACCGGCAAATAAACTGTTATTGCGAGAAATAAATCAATTAATCGGAATTGAGCTGCTGACGTCAAATTTTCTATAAAGTTTTAGTTATTAGTCCCAATTTCCAGGAAGGGGCAAATGCCCATTTTGACCCAGGGGCAGATCCAGCCCCGGGGCCGGGGTATAAGGTTAGGGGGCGATTTCAGTAATATTTGTTAGTAAAGCCTCTATCCAGGTCACTACTTTAAGAGAGATGAAGTACACTTCCCAACACTTCTGTGACAAAGCAATGGATAACAAAATAGCCTTGTGTTGCGAAAATGCGAATACTGTTTTCCGAATTGTACACAATCATGGTAAATAAGGTTAATTCGTTGGTTTTAGGGGGAGCGATAACCTCAATCGCCCCTCCTGGATTCGTCCCTGTTTTGAAGCCCCTACGGACGCCCATGGCTTTGGTGCACCACGAGTTCAAAATTGTTTGCTTGAGTTCAGTGTGAAAGCACACTCATAGCCATAATAGTCATTCTTTTCGTATTTACATGTTTAGCAACAATGTTGACCTCAAAGCTAATAATAGAAATTATAGAAAAGCAATCTGAATTTTAGGTGTGCGCGAATAGCTGCAGTAAATTTGTTTCAAACTGATCTTGATAAAACATGAAATTACTTATGATACAGTTATGTAAGGGCACCTGTGCCCCCGTTTCCCCCCCTTTGAAAGGGCAGGGGGGGCAGTGCCCTCGTAATGGATCCCCGTTCCGACGTGTGAAAGTCTATGGTTGTGAAAGTCTATGGTTAATTCATGCATGGTAAAAATTTCAACTATTTCACATGACTTTTGTCCAAGTTCATACGTTTGGGAAAATTATTTCTGCAAATTTTTAGAAAGCAATGCGGCGCAGTTAAGGAGTGGGAAATAGAAACCTGCAGAAAAATTTTAAAAATATACAGACCTAATTGCTGATCTTTAGTAATTATCCAGTTTTATGTGATTGTCTTGTCTTAGAGCACAGCAGTGGCAGTTCCAGACCAGGCGTTTGGGGGAGAGGCCAGGCAAATATAGGGGTGCGCCAAAAATGTCTTGAAAACCTACCCCAGATCAGTGGCGTACGCAGAAAATTTTCAGGAGGGTTCATTCAGTGGCATATGGTGGTCATTTGCATTTGGTGTGCGCTGTTTATGATGTCACAGTTTGACGTCATATTCATGTTTCCAAACCAACGTTTTGGCGAAGTTTGTTGACATTAGGCATATTCTTCTGCACGCACTCCCCTTATTTCATATGTCATTGGACTGAATATAAACTATCAGCGCTCCAAGTTAGGATATCGGAGGAAAATACACTCAACGCTACGACACAGCAGTTCATAACTGCAAGAATATCAGGCTGCGTGTTGAAACAGGGCAGTAAAACACACTCATCCAATTTACAACTGCAAAATGAGGCTGCGCTAATGTCTTGTCGAATACGAGCAGTCGAGCACAGAAAGTGTGCGATTTGACTGGCTGGCGCACCCTCCGGTTTGCAAGATCGAATCTTGCTAAACTACACAAGAATTAAGAATGCACATGAAGTACGCAAGAAATTTTTTGTTATGCATATTAAAGTCCAGCAGCTTTTAGTTTTCCTTTTTCCCTGCTGAGACATTATCAAATGCCTGAATGCTTCTGTGTTAACAACTGCTGTTGTTGAGCTCCTGCAACAGTTCTATCATGCTAAATAAGTTGGTAATGTAGCCAACGCGGTTAGCGCATGCGCTGATCAGCCTCAGCAGACAAAATAAAGACAATTGTTTCGGATAAAGTGAACTATTGCGGAACACAATCTTAAACATGCATAGTGGACGACAGGTCTGCAAAAAGTGGCGAGATAGTTTCTGGACACAGACGATAACCCAGATTCCCACCAAAACCTAATTATTACTTTTTGGCTCATTTACAATGTTCCTTGAAATTTTGCATGCAAATTTATTCCGTGGTATTTGCATTAAGTCGACAAATTAACATGCAAAAGATAAGCGAAAAAATAATCTTCTTTGCAAAGGTAATAAAGTTTTGTAAAATATCAAGCTCAAGTGGGAGGGTTTAACCCCAACCCGCTCCCCTTGCGTTGCTGCAAACAATACACTGAGGTTTTTCCTCTGCATTCTGCAAGATAAATGTGAACCCAAAATCTAAATACTGTAATTATCATTGTACCGGTTATTTTTAATCGCGGGTTTATGCTTTGGGTTGTAACATTAGTTGCCTGTTTACATCAACTCTAAGAAACTTAATGTTAGTAAACAATAGTAACAGTTACGTAATCATCAAATAGCAAATAGGCTATCTGCTGTCAGCATGAACGAACTTGAACAATATAATCGTCCTTGAGTAAAATTATAAAACTGCACAGAATTTTGTTAATTTTATCAAGGGCTTTGCTTGGGGGGCTTTTGAGACGCCCTTAGAATATTGAAACGATGCACACTTTGAGAACCGTGGGTTTAAAAGCGCCTAGCGCCTTTTAAACAGTAGAATTGCCCTATGACATCACAGGAATTATATGGCTTCCATAAACGGGAAATGATTTGCCCTACAACATCACAGGAATTATATGGCTTCCATAAACGGGAAATAAGGCAAATGGAGACATGTTCATCAAACACCGCCTGTTCTTAAGTACAACACCAATTTTTTTGTAATCGAACACATCTGTCACGTGTCTGTAATCTAGTGTTTTTTTGTGAATCTGCTGTTTTTTATCATGGATTTTAGTACTTTTCCGTAACATCAGAGT
>Ga0210059_1002982_pt1 | contig 26850 bp, 16 predicted proteins | sample Ectturendosymbi2_FD_188042 | JGI IMG/M metagenome (GOLD analysis project Ga0210059, IMG submission 188042) | Ecteinascidia turbinata endosymbiont from Florida, USA - Sample 2 (SPAdes) (version 2) | ecosystem: Host-associated > Tunicates > Ascidians > Unclassified | place: Key West, Florida... | reverse complement strand
AACACAACAGCGTAACTGATCAAATGCTTCCCAGGGCGGGCAAACTGCACTAAAAGAACACGTTGCAGTATTGCATAACGAGACCGCAAGCACAACGCAACAGCCGCGGGGCGAAAACAGGGGCACACTTAAGGATTGCAAGATTGCAGGCGCCACTACGTGGCAACGACAAAGTAATCATACATTCACCACATCAACCATCAAAAATCTCTATTCCTTATGTTCTTTCATCAGCTGGGTCGGAAGAGTGCATATGCTAATGAAACGTGGTACCAACAGTGGAAATGGCCGTTGCAGACCACTCGTAACACTCCGAAATGAGCACAAAAAGCGAGTATATCCAAACTGAAAAAATAAAGCATAGTCAGTTACCATAAACTCCGTTTCACATAGTAAACATTAGTAATCTCGTGTGGGCATTTTCTTTACTAATTTGATGTTTTTTTCCACGAAAGTTAATGTTCGCTGTCTGGTAAATTCAGCCGCGTAGCCAATAGCCACTGGGGGCATTCGAGAGCAGTGCCCCAATTTTTTGTTCCCCCAAATTTTGTTGTGCCCAGATAAATTTGTTTTGAACAAATAATAACAAGATCTTGCTCCCCTAAAAACGTATTTCCCCCCTCAAAACTTAAAACCTGGCTACGGGCCTGAGTAGATTCCCTCTCACATTTTTTCACGGCTTTGTTTGATATTTTTGCTGCGAGTCACTAACATTTTTGTTGGGTGTCGCTAATAACTAATATCTGTTGCAGATCCATTTTGTGACAAAATATATTTTGTTTTAGTAAACGTATTGCTCCTACCTTGATTATCTCGCTATGACCGGCTTCTTGTGAGAGTTATGTCAATCCAGCATCACTCTTTCAAACACTGGTGGAATTTAAAGGAGAAAGATAGTGCTCTGAGTGGAATTTAAAGGAGAAAGATAGTGACAACTACCTCCCTTAAAACAGGTTTGCTATAGGTTCTCATGAGTAAAAAATACAAATCAACCGTTAAAAAAGCCAGAAGGCAACAAAAAAGTCAAATACAAGATCAATACACAACGACACTTTCAAACACCCATAAAGGGTTGCACAGCAAGTTTAAAAGACAATATATACACACACAGTACAAAGTTCACTCCAATTAATAAACGTCTCGAAAATTGTGGTTTTGCTAAGGAGTAACCAAAAACAGCAAAATAAAAAAATTATAAAATGCTGATGCAGAGTTTCCGATAAAAATGTATCATTCTGTGTCCAAAAATCTGCAAAAATCATCTTTAAATCTACCAAACCGACATAAACATTGAATCAGTCAAACAAGTCCAAAAAGCCAGATTTCATTTGGCCTTTTTTCAAAAATGAATAAAATATAAAAAAGTTGTAAAAGACCAAAAATTACAAATTTGGCCTAAAAAAAGCAATACTGGCAACACTGCCCTAAAATATTGTACTATTTGTATTTATTGACACCCTTACCAGGAAATGAATTCATTTCCTGCTTTATCACGCAATGCTTTATGAACGCTGTCATCTTCCTGGCGATCCTACCCAAACACCAAGTCGAGATTTGCCCATGGATCTTCTGTGTGGTAATCCACCATCAGATGCAAATTTTGATGATAGCTTAAAAAATGAGATTGGATGTTTTAAGAAAATTTTTTATGTTTGCTCTTCACGCTGCAAATTTGTTGTTGAAAACGTTTTTCGTATCGTAAGCATTAGTTTTCTTTTTTTTCAATTATTTTTTTGCAAGGTTATTGTTTACAAGTTGATCTACCGCCTTAAGTTCAGATCATCCTTCAATTTCTGCCTTGTAGACTGTAACCTATAGTGTTTTTTGTGTGAAATTGCAAAGCGTATTTTGTCAAAATAATGGTGGTTCTAAGCTAACAGTTTCACGTGTTTGCAATATTGGATGCAGACGCGCTACTGTACAGAACGAAAATTCATATAAGGCAATGCGTTGGCAATGTGAATAGAATCATACTTTTGAATTGTCGTTGCCAGAAGATTAAAGCGTTAAGCTCAGTGATGCAGTTTTCGTTAGAAAGCCAAAGTAACGTAGGTTAGAAAGAAGGATAATGATTTATGATGATAGGCCTAAGACCTTTTTTATGACGAACAGTTTGGAAAAGGAACATGCAGTTGCGTTTGCATGTTCTAGAACAGCGATTCTCAAACTTTCATGATTTCTGGCCCCCTTCCAAAGACTCTCGACACTTGTGGCCCCCTGATCATCAATAAAAATTCCTGTCTTTGTTTTGGGTTTTCCAATATCACGGCAGAGCTATATAACAAAGGCTTCCGCTCGTGGCCCCTGGGGGACCGCTCCGTGGACCCCAAGGGCGACCGAGGGCCCCGGTTGAGAAACCCTGTTCTAGTCATTAAACAAAATCAAGTATTTTTCATTCGGTGTGTGTTATATGAAGAAAGTTTTGAAAAGGCAAGACATATTCTTTTGCCTTTTATTGATGTTCATGCCTGAAATTTGATGTTGAAGTCTGAAAAGTTTGTTGCTGAAATGATTGAGCCCAGTGGCGTCGCTGTTCATCACGTCTTTGATAGGTGGGAAGCACACTATTGAAAGTTCCTCCCCAACCAAAGTCGGTTTTATTTGGCTTTAGGTTCTGTTTGTTAGAGAGGTCCTGGTCTGAGACTTTGTTCACAATTTTTCAATCTTTTGTACATGCGTTAAAACCAAACCATTCAACCATTTATCGAAGTCTATTTTAAATACTTGGTAACTTAAAAATTCTGACCATTTTATACACTTGGTGTTGGTGACATCAGTTTAACACACATTTGCCGTAAGATCAAAGAAGATATTGTCGAGTAACAAATTTTTTAAAAAGTTCAAGTAGCCTATTCAAATTCTGGTCCATCACCATGAAATGGACGTTTTAAAGATGTTTCTAATCATCAACAGGCTGAGAGTTTATGTATTTCTTTCAGTTGGATACATGAAGAATGCTTTCAATTTTTTAACTAAGTTGTGTTTGCAGGTAACACTTTAAAGATGAAGTGCTTCATATCTGATTACTGTTTTTGCAGCATTTATAAAGAGTCTACTTTTAAGTCCAACTTTCTGCCGAGTAAGAAGATTAATAATGAAAGCAGTACCAGAAAACGTTTCATTGAAAGCACTAACATGTTTCCTATGCCTCGTTGTTTATGGCCCAATGTTTGTTTTTGGATTGTTGCTCGTCACTCTGAAGCGATTCGTTTGCTACCTAAACATTTGCACCGGGAAAAACTACGTGAAGATGCCGAAAATTGGTAAACTTTGCCGAAGGAGTCCAGTGAGTGAATGTTTTCTTTAACACTTGAATATCATGTTTCGTGCTAATTAAACATATAATCAGTTTGCCAATTTGCATAATCATCTCTTAATGGATCTATTCGCCTAGTAATATTTATTTTTTGGGTTTGTGTGAAATGAAGCTAGAAAGAAGATTGAAATCATACACTAACACAGAAGCATATTCAAACCTACCACAAACACAAATGACTACACTTACAGTGTCTATGAAAAGTAATTCTTTCTCAGCAAAGAATCAGACACTAAGATCTTACAGAGCATACATTTCGCCCACGTAGTAGACATCATCAGCTCTTATTCAAACAGAAAAGTCATTTCCTAGAAAAGGTGTTAAAATTACGTGCAAAACTTACTGCAAGCGATTTTCTGATTTTTCACTGACAAAACATAAGATAAAATTTCGAACAAAGGTTTTATTGTCAAGATTTTGTGATACCTTCAGTACCTATTGCGTTGGTGCGTTTAGTACAGGTTTGCCTACAGCGAGCACCCCTGATTTCACCCTTAATCGTGAAATGTCTTGATTGCAGTGCATGTGACTACCGTCTCGTCACGATGCTAGCTGTTCAGTCCTTATGAGCTCTCTGTCGGTCTTACCAAGACCCTATAAATGGGAACTGTAGCCCTCCAAATAGGCCAGGGTGTGCGGAAAAGCTGCGGGGAATATTTAGAACGCAAAACAAACCGAGTCAAATGATAGCAGACCAATAGCGCAGTGAGGCTGTGTCGCCCGGGTGGACCATGAAAGTGCTGCCCTTTACACCCCTCAAATTTGCTTACAAAAATGTAAAATGAATGAAGATCATGTTTCGTGCTAATCAAAGATATGAGGAATAGTACAAAATATTGAGCATCAGAATCAAACCCTCACCAACTGAAATGGGTCTTGATTTCATTCTCGATATAACTCTTGTTTTTCCTGCTGGTTCACCACCTTTCTCAACATTTACCCTTCCTATTTTTTTTGCCTTCTTTACATATTCATCTATGGGCCCTGAACATTTCGTTAAAATGTCTTCACTGTAGTCTTTCAGTCTGCGATAAGCAACATCACTTAGTTTTAATTGTTTACTAATTCCATAGGATCAAACAAAAAACACAAAAATGCGTTACTCTGCGGCCCAATTGGAGAAGTGATGGCGGATACTCTACAGATGTAAACACTTATTTATGTTTACATTTCGTATAGTATCCCGTCTTTAACTGAAACAAAGTATATGTACTGCATTTCGTAGGCGATAATAATAAATTTAATAATGTATTCTCAGTAAAGTAAACAATGTTTCAATGATCACTTCATATTTCAGTAGTGCTTTTAATTCTCTTAGAATATGTAAAAGACTTCAAACGTTAACTCTGTCGGCGCTTGCGAGGCGCCCTCTGATGGTGGGGACCCATTTTGAAAAATTAGGTCATATAGGCTTAAAACCAGCTCTGGTATAGACACGTTGGCTCGCAGCCTTCATCATGACCTGCAAAGTTGGTGTAGCCGTTGGGATGAGATATTTCCAATTAAGCATACATAGTGCTATTCCTTACCTCCGTCCATCAGCAACAAACGTCTAATTCAAAAATGTATTATCAAACCCTACCACGTATATCATCCAACATTTTTAGGGTTAGTTCGGATATCAATAATTCTTAATATCCGGATAACGGATATATCCGGGTGTTTGCATTTCAACCAACCGGTTAACCGGATAATACCCGCTAATAATATAATCAGAGAATTGATTTCACGAAATTTTCGTGATAAATGGATTATAAAATTATGACACTATTTTATTGTGAATATGCACACATGCAATGTGCAAGAATATATGAGAAAAATCATGCATTTTTAACCTTCACTGATTCTATAACACATTTCTTTTGAAGCACAGTCACCGCCGGAGGCGCCAGGCGGGGCGGCAAGTTGTTGACTAACAGATAGTTTTTGAAAGTGATTTAAACTCTTTCAGTTCTGTGCTTAGCCCTGAAAAACTTGAACATGTGGTTGTGTAGTGAACAAGTTAATAAAATATTTCCTCAAAAACCTGAGTTACACACAGGGTGCTAAATTGCCCCTGCGTTCGTATTGAAATCAGAGTTTCTTCCAACTTACGTGGATGGCAATTTCCCTACAGTCCCTGCACGTTTTTCCTCGTCCCCAGCCGAGGCCATTTCCCCTCCACCCCAGTCAGTCAAAGGTACTTTGAACAAAGGATACAGATAACATTCGACCGCAGGCTAGGAAATATCACTTGTCCAGTGGTACAGGGTTAAAACTGCCCCTCTCCAGCCAAAATCTGATAAACAAGCCCTGCTTGAAATCACTATAATAGTCAAAGTTATCTTAATCCTTTGCCTCAAATCGTTCGATCATCAGCAACGCCCCAACCCACATCACTTGACAGCCAACTGCATTGGTGACAAACTTTTTTGGCTCGTCTCATGCTATTGTTGCAGCCTCGCCGGTGGTGCTGCGTTGTTTGTGTGATTCACCACGAACGGGATGTGCGCGAAGAACAAAAATATATGTATGTGGCGCGAACAAGCAATGATAGAGTGATCTCGTCGGGTGATCTCAATTGTTGCTTGCTGCCACGGTGCGAAGTTTGCGCACATGCCACTCGGGATTTCCGATCGCAACACTATTGTTTAATATTTAGTTGAAAATTTTACAGAAGATTTTAAATAAACAAGTACCACAAGCCTAGTCATTAGGCAGGCTTGTCAACATTAAATTTTAGCGTGTGAAGTGAAGATCTCTGCAAAAGTTGCTTTGGTTATTTTCAATAAAACTGATGTTTTTCTGTACGATGTTTCCTGTTCGTCACGGTGTCAGAAAATTACGTTCTTGAAAAAAGACAGTCCAGTTGGTATGTTTGCGTGCGTGATTTAGGACTTATACTGTAGGCTTGATCTACAAGTAGAGTGAATTAGTGCCAGCCGCTAGGCAACGTGGGTTTCGCAAAGAGTACTGTTCAATGTACACTTAACCTTTGCAGTGGTGGCAAACGTTATTTCAACATGAAAATCTTAGAAAAAATGTTGCTCTGATTTTGATAAATTAGAGTCTACGTCACAGGGATGTAGTGCTAACAAAAAAGGTGTGGGAACGCATCCACAAAATAGCCATTTCAAAATAGCTTCCAACTCATTTTAAAGCAAAACGTGAAAAAGATGTGGGAACGCCATTCCCACCCCACTACACCCCTTGGCTACGATCCTTACTCTGAAAACCTAACGTAAGGGCAAACGATATATAAGTAAGGGCAAAGGATATTTAGTTATGACAAATGATATTTAGCTAATGTTGTGGTGGGGAATTTTATAAAAAGTTACTTCAGCCGAAACATTTGCACAATTTAGTAATGGCTGTAATCGTCGAACTAAGACGTTGTAGTCACTTCCGAGCATTAAAAAAGCGGATGTCCTATGTGGCAGGTTTTGGCAAGACAGTTTTCGAAATGGCATACCGTATGCGTCTGTTGCTAACAGAATAAACGTAAAGAGTAAAACTATGCACATGTAGTTGGAAGGAGCCCAGCATAACACCAGCTATGTCCAACCCGTGCCCCTCGGGCCGCATGCGGCCCAGGCGAAGGTTTCGTGCGTCCCAGTTTGGGTTTTCGCTGCAATAAAAGTATCCTACATACTGACAACCTTTCCATATTTTGATAACCTTGAATTTGACATTTTTGATGCAGGTAGTCTCCTCAGTGCCACTTTATCACGTCTGCAAACATTGAAATTAGGATTCGAACGCTTTCATTATATTAGCTTCAGATATATTTGGTTTGCTCAGATCTAAGCAAATCATTTACTGTGCGGCCCTCATTAATATGTCATGAAATGTGCGGCCCAGGTTAAGATAGTGACATGATTTTTTGGCCCAATAAGTCATTTGGGTTGGACATAGCTGAGCTAGACCAAGTTTGCAGGTCACCATAGAGGCCCCAATGCAACACATTTCAAGTAGAGACGCTTTTAAGTCTATTTGAAAAATTTTGTCTAAATAGGTCTGCACCGCGACAGAAGTAACGTTTAAAGCCTTTTATATATTCTAAGAGAAATAAACCACTATTGAACCGTTAGGCATTCAAAGAAAATTTCGTTACGTTACTGAGATTAGAATATTGAATTTATTATTTTAATTTACTATATGCAGTATATATTTTCATTTAAGATGGGATACTGCACGAAATATAAACATCCATAAATGTTCATATCTAGAGTAGGTATCCCTCCATCACTGTTCTAATTGGTTCCCGCAATAACACAGTTTCTGTGTTTTTTGTTGTTTTCCCCTAGCATTGAATGAGTAAACGATTGCAGCTCAGTGGTGCAGCATACCGCAGACTAAAAACCAGCACGAAAGTAACTGTAACGAAGTATGCTGGATCCATGGATGCATTCGAAAAATACAGAAAAAATAGGAGAAGCGAATTATGAGAAAGCTGGCGAAGGGGCAGAAAAGGCAAAACCCATGGTTGAGAATGAAAAACAAGACCCATTCAGTTTCCGAGTGCTTGATTCTGATGTTCACGATGTTTTAATATTTCTTACATTTTACTGAGCACAAAAAATATTCTTCTTTCATTTCAAATTATTGTAAGCAAATTGTAGGGATGGAAAGGGGGGCAATTTCGCGGTCGGCTCCGGGCGACACTTAGGGCCGCTACGCCACTGAGCACATGCCATGTACCGACTGTGAAGTCGTGTGAACGAGACCAGAGTTAGTTCACACGCATTGAATGCCCTTTCTGCTTCCACATGAGTGGTGTGGATGGTAAGCAGAACTTCATAGAGAGTTTGAGGATTGGCAGATCGTTGAAACAAGCGTAAAATGCATCGTAGCATTGCTTTATTCAGAAAAGAATAGCTCGACTAAAAAACACGACTCAGCTTCGGTTAGATACACAGTGCGTAAAATATTTCGAATCGTTGAAAAATACCATCGCCGACGCATCCTTGCAAAACCGTCGATGAATCGCTGAATTTCGTAGCGGAGTGCGATGCTTTTGATGTGGGCGGTTTCGGCTGCGCTGAATCAAAGGGAGCGGTCCGTTGCTTTCATATCAAGGTCGCTAGGTCAGAGCGAACTGCACTACCCGTCAGCAGAGAAAGAGGCAACGGCAATTATTGAAGCTGTGCGAAAATGGCGCCGTTTCCTAAGGGGACGTCATTTTGCTCTGCCAGCGGATCAACAATCCGTCTCGTTCATGTCCGACAACCACCGGAGGACAAAAGTGAAAAACAACAAAATTAAGTTCTGGCGATTGGAACTTGCATCGTTCTCCAAGACCAGGATGGGAGCGCAGCCGATACACTTCCGCGAGGTCGTCGAAGTGGCAAAGATCAGCGCTCGTCAACTGGTGTGCACGGTGCACCCTAGGATGCACCTAAATATGCGTGGGGTGCACCACTACGTAGGGGTTCGCAAGGGTGCATCACAAACCTGTCACGAAGAACAGATACTTTTTACAAAAACATTCTGTTAGCAAAAATGAACCATTACCCAACCAATGACTTTCAGGATTGAACCTCGACTTTGCACATTCGAAAGCAGGGATGGGGAACCTATTTACTGTCAATGGGCGCATAAATTGCGGTTATAGCTGGCGGGCCGCAATTAACATTTGAGTTTATCTTGAAATTCTACCGTTACCTTACTACGAGGGATAGAGTCTTCTTATGATATACTATGGTGCCTGCTTATCATGGAGCTTCGTTTAGACGCGATTTTGTACTCTAAATTGGGTAACGAAAATTCTGGTGCGGGCCATGTCGAATGTTCACGCAGGTCGCATTTAGTCTTCTGGCCGCAGGTTCCCCACCCTGTTCTAAAGTCTAGTGTGTAAGCATCAGACCATGTCAAACTAATTGTTGCAATTAGTTGATTATTTGTGATTCATAAGCAGCAGGCTATGAGCCATTATAATGGCTTTTTTTGATAATTGAAAAAATTGATAATTATCAATTGAATTATGTAGCTGAGTTACCTGCTTAGATTACCTGCTTATTTATGCAATTAGAGTACCTGCTTATTTAGGCCAGGGTACTTACAGACATGGCCGCAATTAGGGGGGACACGGGACACGTTGCAGTATACAGGGTGCATGTGTGTAAATAGGGTGCATGAGTTCGTCAAAACATCCTTAAGGGTTCACCGTAACAAAAAAGTTTGAAGAACTCTGGCATAGATTATTCCTACCTGTTGAAGAGTGAGAACGGGTTCTTCCTGAAGCATTGCATGCTACGTGTTCGTTACATTGCACTTGAGGCACTGACCCGATAACCTTCCGGTTCCTTCAGTGTCACAGCGTCCTTGTTGTAAATGTTTTTCATTGCTGGAATACTAATCATCGCCAAATAAAATCAACTCAAGTCAAGTAGTACCCACGCTAAACCGCATGGACGTTTTTTGCCTTTTCCCGTAGATCAATATGGTCCAACTACAGGCCCCGGGCCGCGTGTGGCCCGCCACAGCGCATTCGGTGGCCCGCGGAAGGGTAAATCGTTAAATCTGAAATTCGTTGAAGAGCGTGTGAGGTTACATATGTCTCAGTGAATTGCTTACTCTGGAAAAAGTGTACTTGATCAATAATTCCTTCTCTGTGCACCATTTAGTTTTATTTATTTATTTTACAATCAAATAAAACGGTAAGGCTTGGTCCTAACCCTCCACTGGAGTATGCCTGTCTGGATAACCACTGTGTTTTTTTCAGTACCCCGACGTTCGTTTTCTTAAAGAGTCTGGCGCAATGAACTCAGAATCTGGCGCAATGAACTCAGTAGGCCTACCTCCAAATAAATCTGTTCTATCTACCCACTGAACGCGGACTGCTCACAGTGGCCCTTGAACCAAATTAATTGCCCATCGCTGCAATTAAGATGATTTTAGTTAGAACAAACGTAACATTTTTTAATCAAAATATATAATACTGATGGTGTCAGAGACTGTAGTGAGCTTCTGGAAATTAGTCAACAAGGTTAGATTTCCCAAACTGAAAGATTTCGCACTAAAATTCACTCGATATTTGGAAACACAAACGTGTGTGAGAATACATTTTCTACGATGAAGCAGGTCAAATCTAAAAACAGGAATCAAATGGCAGACGAAATACTGGATGATAATCTCTGACTTGCACCACTAACACTGATATTGATAAAGGAACGATAATGTCAGGGAAGCCTCGACCACAGGCATCCCACTGACAGAGATTTGTAATACATTGCTATTTGCTATTGTGCAATAATTTGAATGACATACTCATTTATCTTCTCTTTTTTAATTTTACGTATTGTGAATCTGTTGTTATATGCATCATTTTATTGGAAGTGGCCCGCGAGTTGTCACGTTTTTGTAAAATGGCTCGTAGGTCAAAAGTAGTTGAACCACGATGCCATAGATTACCAAGTGATTACCAAGCGGAAAAACACTTCCCTCATGTTTGTTGCAGCCAGGACCTGTGCTTTTGGGAAGGCATGGAATGTCTAGCAAGGATGATGATCTCCAAGAGCAGGGATTCCCAACCTTACTTTGACCATATGTACCCCTTCAGCATTTCGACAGATGTGCATGTACCACTAAAATTTCATGTGACAAAAAGGCTGAGTAAAAAAACAATAATCCACTGAATTTTTAATAGAACCTTTAGAAATTCAGAACTATAAAGGTAGACTCTGTTTTTATGTCTTAAACTTATTTGGTTGCGGCTTTGCAATCAATGTACCCCATCAGGTTGGCAAATGTACCCCTTGGGGTACAGGGGTACCCCTTGGCATCCCCTGTCCTAGACGAAGTAGACTTACTGGAGGCAAATCCAATTTATGCGAGTGTTTGGTAAAATAATGAGGGGGAGAAAAGCGTGATCTGGCGCCATGCCCGTACGTACACCCCCCACTCGTGCCGAGCAATCTCAGGACCAGCAATTCGAAGTGGAAACGCAAACTACGATGTGGCCAATCAAGCGCAAGTGCCGCTTTTAGGCACACCAAGTCGCGGTTTGGAGGATTATGTGGAAACATAGGCGTAGCCAAGGGGACCAAAGGGGACATGCTCCCCAAAATTTTTTTAAAAAAACAGTCATTTTGTGCTTTGAGAGGCATTTTTTCTAACAAGACAGTGTTATTCGCCTGAAATTAAAAATTTTGCTCCCCCCCAATTTTTGGTCCCACACATTTTTGGCCTGGCTACGCCACTGTGTGGAAACTCTGGCGGCGACACGCTTGACAATAAGTACACGAGGTGCGCTATCAGAGAGATAGGGGACTCTAATTTCCTTTCATAGGAGGTGATATGGTGATTGTGTTTTGACTACCAATTGCGTTGGTGCATTCAGTACCAAGGTTGCCTGCAATGTGAATTTCAACCCTAATCGTGAAATGTCTTGTTTGCCACGCATGTGACTACCTTCTCATCGTGACGTTACCTGTTCACTCCCTGCCGAGGCTTCCGTAGCATTCAGATGTTCGGCCATTTGTGTGTGAACTGCTATTATGTTATCATTATTTATTCGTTGTTGTAGATGCAGAAAACGTCCATTTGTTGCGTAAATTACAGACAAAAGCTTCTGACGTTTATGTTACTGTTTTGTTACATTGGTGTTTGACTTTAAAGACTGACTTTCATGTCATGATCGATGTTTAGTAAACTGAGCCGCATTATCAACATAAACAAAACCGGAAGGTACAAACAAGCAGAGATTGTGTTAAATACCTCTATCAATCTTTTTCACCCCAGATCAGCGACATAACCAGAGTGTCGACGATGGAAGAGATGAAGTTCTTGAAGTATCGAAGTCCAGTTTACTTGTACCGCACTACAATATGGACTGCAGCTGAAGTAAGGACTTGCAAACGAGTGTGCTTTTACAGCGTGTGTCTTGTGCACTCAAGTGCAATTTTCGTGCCACGAAACAGCTTGCCTCGTCATTCATTCGATACAGAAGCGCTATGGTTGCTTTCTCTGGTATCCAGATTGACTGAGTTTCACCAAATTCTCCACAGTTAAAAGCTCTAGGTTTGCTGTAGGGTTTCGAAAAATCAGCCGACTGGACTTTCCTTTCATGTTTTTGCGATGATTCAAACTTACACATGCATGTATTCAAGTAACTAATCTCCACATGTGAGGTAAGCAAAGAATTTGCCGATAAAAATTAACCAATAAACATTTGCCGACAGATTCCTTGCTTATCTCATATGTGGAGAGTAGTTTCTTGATATCTCCATAAAATTTCTCTTTGCTCGTTTTATTGAAAGAGATTTGGTAGTATTTCCAAGTGCTGAATGAAAATTTTTGGGAATGTTTTAATAATTATACTTCATTGGTTTTGGCAAACACCCGATCTTTGGCCAAAACTATTTCCGTACATTTCTATCCTGTATATACATTTGTAATGAAGCCAGTAAACCTTTAACGCAAGCTTATTGATCAAACACAGTCAAAGAGGTAAATATCGCTTACGATCGCCTCCATCATCGCCGTCTCGTATATTTAGATTCCACCATTCTCGCTTTATTACTTCCGTTGAAGAGTGACGAGTGGTCTGTTGCATACATCTCTGCTTGCCCCAGGGCTATACAGTTAATTTCGCGATGAATGCTGCGTTGGTGGCAAGTTCGTGGCAGCACAGCGCGTGAACCTTACCCTTGCAACCACCCACCCATCAACGCTGAACACTAGACTGGGCAGGCCGCAGAAACTGCCATTTTTCAAGTCCTCGGTATAACCCTGCCGGGATTCGAATCCAGCTTACCAGCACTGGTGGGGCGTGCTCAATCCACTGTACCACCAAATCCTCTTGCACATATCTACAGTAGTTCTGAATTCATCTACACTGGACATTTTGGAAGATTCGTAAGTAAACTCTATTGCACGAGATGAAGGTGGAGTGCGTAAGGTCACACGAACAGTTCGCTTGCTTGTAAGCTGAAGTTTGTTTATAATGCTCATAGATTAAATATCACTTGTTTCCACTTTTACCCCAAGCAATCCAGGCCCGGTACAACATACTTCCACAACAAAGGTATTTATAAGTACAGTGCCCATATAATGAGTGTTTACTTTTTTGCACAGAAAGTCGAAAACTTCTTTTAGTTTCGCTTTTTACCAAACACCGCATCCAGCAACTTACTGATAACTTTTTATAGATGCCAATGATTTTTGTTCTGGAAGAAAGGACATTGCTTGTCATTAACTTTAAGCGTGCTCTATCCTGACTTGATAACCTTTGTGTTTTTCCGGTGTGACCACATAACCTCTATGTTTTTCTCGACTAGATAACCATTGTGTTTTTCCGGTGTGACTGAATAACCTCTGTGCTTTTTTCGGTGTGACTGAATAACCTCTGTGTTTTTTTCGGTGTGACTATATAACCTCTGTGTTTTTCGCGATTAAATAACTTCTGTGTTTTTTCAGGTGTGACTAAATAACCTCTGTGCTTATCTGGTGTGAATATACAACATCGGTGTCTTTTCGGTGTGACTAGATAACCCAGTGTTTCTCAACGGCGGCTACGAGAACCGCATGTGGCTCCCAAGCAGCCTTTGTGAGGCTCTCAGCACACTTTCAATCGACCCTCTAATATTTTGTTTAAGAGACTTCATTCTGCAATAACAAAAATGTATCAACTGACTTGTGTTAAAAATTTTTTAGTGCGGCTCTCTAACAGAATTGTGGGTCTGGATTTGGCTTCCTTAAGCGAAAAGGTTGAGAACCACTGAGATAACCTTTGTGCTTTTCCGGCGGGAGTAGATAACCTCTGTTTTTCTGGTGTGACCGGATAACCTCTGTGTCGTTTTGGGGCCCGGCGTTCGCTCTATTGAAGAATATATCTTGCACAATGAACTCAGTGCCGCCAAATAAAATCTATCTATCTTTCTCTACTCAAGCTAGTTCCTGTGCTACATGCAGAGCCGGATTAAAGGGTAAGGGGGCCCAGGGAAATTCTTACTGGAGGGCCCCTATGATGTATTTCATGACGTCATCCTTTGTAAAAGTTATGTTTTCGCTGTTTCTCAAGATTCCCGTTTGTTTTTTCCGGTAGTCGAGAATGCGCTTACTCAAATGCACATACAGTGAGTTGCGAGCTGAGAATTTATGATATAAATACATGTACTAAGGTAGTGATGCACAACCTTTTCGCTATTGCCGGCTGCATTATGTTTATTTTTATGAATTACGGCCGCCAGTGAGTTCAAGATACTTTATAATTTGCATTGCTTCTGTTCTGCTTTCACACACTGAGCCTACCCTGCTTCCACACGTTTGTTTGGCCTTATTTCTACTGAGTACTGTATGTTCATACAGCAGACAAAGAGTTTTTAATAATGCACTGCCACCATAACTTCTATATTTTAAATTACATAAGTATGTGCACGGCCGCATCAATTTTTATCGAAGGCCACATGCGGCCGTACAGCTGCAGGTTGTGCACCCCTGTAGTAGAGTGTATTTTTACTGAGAAAAAATATTTCACAGGGTAGTGAGTGACTCGACAAGAAACAACACTCACCCGAACAGTAAGCAGAAACCAAAGATTGCAAACAAAAATACCGGAAAAAGATCATGTCAATATAGCCAGCCAGGCCGAGCGTGAAAGTTGTTTCGAAGCTAATGTCTTGATTTTCACCTTTATTTCCAGTTAACGCCACTGCTTTAACACTGCTGCTTGAAAGTTTTGTTGGAAAAACGATTGAGTTGCGGCGTTTTAGCTAACACTGGCAAATCCTTGCGCTTTTTCTTCTTATAAACTTTGCGCTTTGTCTTCTTAGAAACATTGCGCTTTTCATAGCTCCTGATGACATTACTGACTTCGGCATCGCTCAAGGTAAACACTGCAATCTCGTTTGCTGATCTTTCGTTCTGCGAATCGACTGATTAAATCCTTTTCTGACGGACCACGCAATAACATGTGGTGTAAATGGCTTGAATAGCTTCATATTTTTATGATGTAACTCATCGACAGTAACCATCGGAAAAAAAGTGCGTTTCCACCACACGTTACCCTTTATGACGAAAAAAGGTGCAGTTCTGCTGCAGCTACCCCAGACTTTCCCAGAAGTTCGGGATCATTGATGCCAATGTTGCCACTTCTGATATTATACCATGACATCAGATGTGATGTTCTCACATAAATTTATGATGTCTGATATTTTGGCGACAAATCTGATGTTGATTGGGTTGTTATTTTTGTTTTCCACATTTCCTCTCACTTTGGATGAAAATAAGCTAGATTCATGATTTTTAAGTTCCTTTCATCAAGCTCTCACCCTAATGTGTGTTTGGTTATAGTTTCAAACTGAAGAAGCTCTATTCGCTGAGTTGAGACTAACATTTTACGTAAATTATAAACGACTTCTCCATTTAATAGCGATATTTCGCTCTGTTTCGGATTCAACGAGGGTAATCGCGCTTTGTTAGGTTTGTTAATAGAAGCATTTAGCTTGTATGAAATTGTAGCGTAAAAATGTGATGTTATCTGATGTTGAAAAAGGCAACAATCTTATGTTCACTAGACTAGCCACGGTGGCAACATTGATTGATAACAAACAGCAGTCAGCAAACAACTACTAGCTTTAGCACGCAAATTGCAACGTTTTCGTGAAATTGTGCAATAGGCGTGATGCACGAGTAGAGAGTCATACCCATGCCAAAAGAACGATTATTAGGAAAACGTTACCAGCGAAATCAAATATATTTGCATTGAACAAAACCGAAAATACTTACAGGCTATTCAGTAGCTATTACTAAAACTGGCAGACAGTCAAACTTGTAGAGAAATCAGTTGCTGTTGGGGGCCCCTGATACTTAACGCAACATAGGAATATAATGGTAGAGTTGTATTCTTGCATCGCTTCTGAATCACGAAAAGTTTTCAAACAAGTATTTTATTTGAAACAAATAAATTTCATCACGGGGTGCCCCTTGCAGCGGGGGCCCGGGGCAATTGCTTCCGTTGGCCCCCTTAATCCAGCCCTGGTTACATGCCGTCGTTATATGATAGAATAACTAAACTACATACATGCCCTGCATTGTCTCGCCATGACAGACACTATATCGCTATTACTCTTTTAAATCACCGTCTGGATTTAAACCTCAGTTTTCAAAAGTGGAAATTACGATCTGTGAAAAGTACATCAGTAGATCATTCGGTCTTTCCTGCTTACGTTTATGTTTAGATCGACGAACATAAAATTCTCCCATAAAATATTGTCATATTTTTTGTTTCTGTTTAGACACAAAAGTTGTTCATTTGAAATCGCATCCTATGGTAGCTTTCTGCACATATCCGTATATCCGAGCTGTAATTAACTAAACCTAAGAAAAGGTTTGCTTAGAATTTTGCAGCATTTATGGTTGCATCCTGCGCCGTACTCTAACATCCTTATGTGGTCAGTGCAATCTCAACCAGGAAACGTTGCTTTAAAGTCCATTGATGAAAAGTATTTAACAAGAAGTGTTGATGTAAAACAGGCGCGCAACCAGGGGGGGGGCATTTGGGGCATTTGCGCCCCCGAAAATTTTAAAACATTGCAATTTCGCCATTTGCAGGAACTTCCAGAGAAGAAAGATGAAATTTTGTATTCTAATCTTTTTTAAGAGAAGTCTTATTTGAATTTTTCTTTGTGCTACTGGTTATTTATCTCCTTACCAGATTTATTTTGAGACAGAACATCTGTTCGAAAATTTCGTAAATGATTGGTATTTAACCACAAATATGCTGAAATTGTCAAAACGTGGGAGATAGTTTAAAATGTTGGTATTTCTAAGACATTTTTTATCCTTATGTTCGTGTACCACTTTCCTTATGTTCGTGTACCACATACCATTTTTTTCTAAGACAGACGTCAATTTAGCCTCATGAAAGTTTATAATATTAGGGTTCTGTTGAACAGTGCAAACTTTCAAAGCGGTAAGAGAAATTTTGACATATTGGTTGTTATTTAAAAAGTTTGTGACCACGTCAAACCGTTTGTTTTTTTACGAATTATTTATATTTTTAACGGGAAAAACAGATCAACATTATTAACGCAGTACATTTTTTAAAAAACGTTGATTAGTTGCATTTTCGGTTCGAAGCCTAATAGTTTTTAACTAATTTTAGCGTGAGAACTGTTTCACGTTTTAGTGTCTTCCTGGGTTTGTTGGTACGAGTACCACGGCTTGGGAAAAAGGGCTTAATAAAGTGTCAAATGAGTGCTAGAACTAATCAAGTGTTGAACGCACCTACCTACTACACCACTTTGACTCCAAGTGGCTCTTTACCAGACCCTAACTTTTGCAACCAGTAGGGGCGTAACAAGAGGGAGGCAAGGGGAGCACAATTGCCCGGGCGCCGAAGCACTATGGGGACGCCGAATGACTGCGCGGGGCGTCGATAAGTCCCATCTATATCACTAGTACTTTCTTCAATACAGTACGTTTGCTTCCGAAAGACCTCAGGTTCAAATATGGGGGCTCCAAACTTGCTTCTTGCCCCGGGCGCCATCTAACCTCGTTACACCCCTGGCAATCAGTGCAAGTCCTGAAAGATCACAGCCCTAAACTTGTTTCTAAAAACTTTCACATAACTCGTGGATGCCAGAAAAAGCCATTTTGCCTCAAACACACCTGATCCGTTGTGCGCCAAAAACACAAGACACCTGATGCGTTTTGCCCGGAATGGTAGCATTCAAAGATCTCCTCACCCTTGACATAGACTAACCCTCAAGTTTGGGATCTTCATTCAGATCTTCTGAATTTTTGCATTTTTTGTTCAGTGCTTAACTGTTACTGAAGCTTCACAGCCAGTGTCATAGACAGAGGGGTTTTAATTTTCATGGGGTTTCATTCAGTGGCGTATGGTGTTATTTGTATTTGGCGTGCGTTGTTAGTGACGTCATAATTTGACGTCATATTCATGTTTTCCAAACCAACGTTTTGGCAAAATTTGCGCTGATCAGCCTTAGCAGACAAAATAAGGACAATTGTTTTGAATAAAGTGAACTATCGTGGAACACAATCTTGAACATGCGTAGTGGGTGAAAGGTCCGCAAAAAGTGGCGAGATGGTTTCTTTCTGGATGCAGACGATAATCCAGATTCCCATCAAAACCTAATTATTACTTTTTGGCCCATTTACAATGTTCCTTGAAATTTGTATGCAAATTCATTCTGTGGTATTTGCATTGAGTCGACAAATTAACAAGCAAAAAATATGCGAAAGCAATTAATCCCCTTTGCGCAGGTAATAACGTTTTTGTAAAATATCAAGCTCAAGGTGAGGGGTTAACCCCACCACCCTTGCATACGCCCTTGTTCATAGGCACGCTCTAACGTTGTAGGGGAAATTTGAATTTCACAAGGGCATCAACATTATTAGGTGTTGTTTAGGTAGTCTTGGCAAAAGTGGCGAGGCCCGTCCACTTCTGGTGGCGAGCCTGGACCAACCATTCGTAATAAAGTTAAAGATGCATTCCTGCGTGCATTCCTTTCAATAGTGTTTCAGTTTACAGATGAAGTCTCGTATCTAAAACTGAAACAATAGCATCATTGATGAAACATATCCCAAGATTCATTCCAGTCGCTTGTATCTGACAAGTTTACCACTCGCAATATCGTCTGCAGAAATTATCTCACACCAAATATATTCAACTGAAGTTTAAAAAATCTAGATAATGGATTTGATGAATTTGCTAAAACAAGACGAAAATTTAGGCAGGTTTAGTTGTAGTCTATACTGTACATCCAGCACACTAAAGGCATGACTGCGCTGTTGCAACCTTTCCGTTGACGTTGCGCTGAATGCGCGGTTCTCGACGAACGGAATGTGGCGAAGAACAAGACCCACATATAAGTGGCGCGAACAAGCAATAACAGTGATCGCGGCGCGTGATCTCTATTTACTTGCTGCCACAGTGTGAAGCTTTGCGCACTTGCCGCTCGGGCTTTCCGATCGCAACAGCACTAGTTGAGTACGGAACCAAGTGTTTGCATTAGGCTACTAATTTTTACTCTGTCTTGATCGTTCGGTCTGCATCTTGATTAAAACTGAAAAGTTCTGATTTTCAGAAATGTTACGAGAAGAACTTTATATGTGCCCGTTTGCGAAAAAGTTGTATCGTAGTTGAATAAGCACGATGACGTCATCGAATGAAATTTCATGAACATTGCCCCCCCGAAATGAAATGCTGGTTGCGCCCCTGATGTAAATCATTTAACCTGCAGGTTGCATAGCTCAGGATCAAAGCAGAGGCAACAATGGTGGTGAACCATTTTCCTCTAGAACCTTTACTGAGTGATGACATGTACATCGTTAAAATCTCAAAATTAATTTGTGCAGCTTTCACGATTCCTGCTCGGCCATCAAAAAGTCCCACTGATTTCCGAACACCATCTGATGTATGTTGCTCTCAACAGCGTTTTCGCTCATTCCCTGAAGTGGAAAGACGAAGAAAAGCTCTTTGTCATTACCATGTCAGGCTTTGACAAATATACTTTGTTCAAGGTAGGTTAGCAACTTGCACAATCGTTTTCGTTCGTTTTTATCAAAATCTTTCGTATTTCTCAAAATCGTTTCATTTTAATCATTCGTTTTTTTTTCAAAATCGCTTGCTTAATCTTTACATTTTTCGAAATGAATGTTTTTTTAATCTCATTTTTTTCCAAATAATTTTTTTAATATTTCGTTTTATTGTTAAAATCGTTTTTTAATCTTTCGTTTTTTTCAAAATCCTTTTTTTTTATTTTCGTTTTTTTAATCGTTTCTTCAATTGTGCATGTCGTTAATTCTCATGCATTTATTGCAGGGATTTTACTGGGAACTCCGAGCTATAAAGTTTAACGAAGACTGCAGTAGTCTTCAATTAGTGTTCTCCAACAACAAGACACTGTCCTGGCCTTGCCGTGATACTGAGATAGACGATTGGAATCTCGCCAAACTTCACGCCCAGGTAAGCCGGATGAACTAAGAAAACATTCACTGAAGCAGTGTAAGTTGTCAAATGCTGTCATTAAAATGTAGTATTTCACAGACGGTTAAACATAATTATCGCTTTAACGGTGATTTCAAATTACGGTTATATGACAACTTTGCCACCCTTCTGAAATTAGTGAAAGTTCATCTGTGACTAACTTGAAAAAATACAGTACAAGTGTTTGCTATGGCTCTTTTACGCGGCCAAGCTGCAATGGCCTCATCCTAGTCAGAATTGACATCTGTGTTTTGACCCCAGAACTGGCACCACAACTGCTCCAAGCCTCCCTGCTATTTACCACCATCTCATTTTCGAGTTAAGGGTCCGGCGGAAGGAGTTAACCATCATTGCCTGAATAATCCTCCAGATTTTTCTAGAATCTAGAAGACCTGACAACAGCATGTAAATGCTGTAGGCTGTTACTTACGAGCTATGCAATGAAAAGTGATTTTTTCCATCTGGTCTCTTTTTGCAGATGTGCAGTAATAGGCAATAGAAAACTTGTTAACTTCTAGAATTTCATACAGTTAAGAAGGTAGGTTTGCGAAAATGAAGAAAATCTATTTTTTAACCTTTGGAAAAGACAAAAGCAGAATTGAAGCATTGTTTCCTTCCTTGTTGTGAATTGCTGAACTCTCAGGACCACCTTGTAATCAATAAAGAGTTATGATAATGTAGCCTACGCTATTTTTGCGAACATAAAATCTATGATTCACCAGCAATTTTGCCTGTCCAATTAGGCCTATTAATCAATTTTCCCTTAAAAATGAGAGCAAAAAGAGTCAAAATTTTTCGGTCGCACAGTACCCACAGTTTTTCACAATTCCTTTCCAATTTTCCTAAAACTTCCACTTTGGACGTTCAATACTGATACACATCAATACACAGATCGACGTGTCCATGATGGTCTGTGCTGGTCCTCCTGACTGGAAAAGGTGTTTGGCACCGGATGTGATTTTGTTCGGTTCCACAAATCCCGCTTGCATAATTTCTGCTTTGGGCTAAGAAACATCTTTATTTTCCCTGAGAGATTATCAAGCACTATCCTAAATTTCAAGATTTTCACAAATTTTGCAGTGGGTTATGGGTTCCCATTTTGACCCTCCGTCTGGTACGTGTATGCGCTCAACGCATTTAAATGGTCATTCTTACCAAAGTGTACATCACAGTTTTAAAAGTTTTGTTTTGAAAAGCTTCACATATCTTTGCAGGCGGCGAAACTGCGATAAAAAGCACGTAAATCTAGAAGTGACGCTGACCTTCCCAAAAGCTGATCATTCCTAAGCACGAGGATGTGAAGAATACTTTATTTCATTTTTAAACGTTTCGAGGGTCAGACAAAGACCACATGCCCTTATGAAGTGCGATATCCTATGCAGTTTCGCCTATATCCCACTTTAAACCTGATTTTACCATTTCAAACACGATTTGCCAAAACCTAAAACAACGTTTTTTCTTGTGTTTGTGGAGTCAAAAAGTTTACTGCTACAAAATACGGCATATCATTCATTTGGTGACAGGTGCATTAGTGCAGAACATAGGCTCCTTCACAGGTTTCTTATCCTTTCCAATTCGGACTTCTAAGTTCACTTCTCTAAAGTTAATGTTTACCTAATAATTTTTTTATTTTTGGTACGCCACCCATTCCAAATCCACGAGCTTTGTTGGCTGGTTTTTCCTGACATAACTCTCAGCTGGTTTTTCCTGACATAACTCTCAGTGAAACTGAAAAATAAATCTAGGATTTGTAAACTGCATGATGAATGTCTTGGAATACATGGTCGGCCATAGATAAATCAACGAATTCACACAGCACTCTACAGCAATACTATTGTGGCAATAAAAAAACAAACAATCTTTATCTCATAATGGTTTACTCTCGTCTCTCCTAAAAACATTCAAATACAAATTAGCTTGCTGGTGATCGTTTCGTATCAGTCGCACGGTATCTTTAGTTATCAAGTGAAGGTCAGCCCATAACCTCTATGAAAAAACAAATGGTGTCTTAGTTGCCTTGTTATGACTGCTTCTGTAGTAAACAAACGCACAGTGGTTAGCATATCATTCCCGAATCATTCTACTGGGAACAAGAAAAAAATGCCCGGGCAGATCATAATATAATGCTGCTGCAATTTTCCTTCGCATGGTTTATTTTCAACGTTAGATGTTTACACTCACGCCTGTGCAGAAACACACAACTCGAAGACCAAACTTTCTTTCTGATTTTATTTTAAGTTTGAATTTGATAATATTGATTTACGTGCTAAGGCCGCTTCCTGTGAAAGGAGGTTTTTCGTTTTTGAAATTCCTCTGCAAAGTCTATAAAACGTTTCACTTCCAAAAAATATCCAAGCAAATAGCTGTCCATTGTGCTTCAATTTCACAAGCAACGCTGGCTTATAAAGATGAGACAGGTGTTAATTGACGGCTACAACAGCGAAGGCTACGTACTCGTGCACCCTGCAGGAACTGTCTGTAACTATACAGCACAATAAATATAGTTTCACCTTATCCTATGTCTAAACCTAACAGTAACATACCGGAAATATTTTGGGTCTAATGAAAAAGATCTTGTCCCAGCTGGCTTTCAACAGTCAGGAGAACTTGGAATCGTGGATTTTATTCTATGGCCTGTTGGAAGCAGGCCCGCAACCAGAAGGGGGCGATCGGGAAATTGACCCTCCCAAAATTTTCACAAACGTATTCATTTGTTAGGTGCAGCAACAAGTTACATCATTTTGCCCCCCGAAAATATCAGTTGGTTGCGGCCCTGGTTGGGAGTGAAGAAGGCGATTGCAGGAAAATGAATGACAGGTGCTGGTGGTCAAAGTAATTGACGTCCGTGACTGTTTTGTTCTGGACCTAATAGACATTTCTTCGAGAATTGCATTATAGTAAAGCAAATGCAGCAGTTGCCCAAAGACGTTGTCTAGAACAATGTCAAATCGCCCTGCGGTGGACACTAGACACATGCAGCAAATTAATGGTGAATTTTGTTAAAATAATTCCAATTTTTCGTTGAAATAACGGCAATTTTTGGTCGAAGTAATGCTACATTTTGGGTCGAATCTAACTAATTTCGACGCACACAAAATGAGATTTTATTTCTGGCAGGTTTGCATGACGTACTACGCCCCGGGCCTGAGCCACAACTACGTTCACTTTGTTCTTCCTTCCACCGTAACTGTCTTGACAAAGTCGCTTCTGTCTCCCACGAGCATTCTATACAGGTTGCTGGAGCCACACACGCAATTCACGGAAAGAATCAATTATCAAGTATGTTTGTGAATATTCCTTGCCACACATGAAAAATACTTCCACAAACCTGGATGACCTTCATTTTCGTGGATGATAAAAGCTGTCAACTTTTTACGCCTTTCAAAAATAAAATCTAGAAGCACTATTAGGAAATTGTGAAACCTTAATTTCATGTTTTATTAAAAACCCAGTTGATAAGATCACAAATCGGTGGCAAGGAACTAAAATTATATTTGAATGGAGCGACCAGGATTGGATTCTTTCGTGTTGTTTCTGACGGACGCCCGTGCTGTTATTTGATAAAGAGCGAATTGTGCCTGCGAAGAGAAGGATTGCTTGAACAGCAGAGTCCATGTGAGATGGTCTCCGTCTACTTCCCCTCCAACACTTATGCTTCACATTTATTTTTGAGCTGAAAGTCACAGATGTATCAGAATGGATCACTAACCTTACGTATTTGACTGTGATTAAAAGGCAATCTATGGTTGAATCAGCAGTGGATGATGCGCAACGCAGTTGAAGGGTATCACTTAATTTCACCCAACACCCAAAGTAACACCCATTTGGAGCTATTCCCTTAAACTTCGTCGACCTTCGTATAGTTGCGACCAGAATTATTCATATGCTGAAGATGTTGAATTTGTTTTTCACGATAGTGCGCTCGAGATGCAACTTGTACCCTGAGAGCAGTGGACAACACAGGATCTAACATTTTAAACAAAAGGCATAAAAGTAAACGGATCCATCCGCAGCATGCTATCATCCGTTACAAGCGTATTTGACATTTTTAATCGTTGGTTAATTTTTAATAAACCTGTTTCAAGATAGCTAATACAAATTTTGACTTGCACCTTGATTATAGATGTGTCTTTTTTTGTCAGGCATTGAATGTGAACAGATCCACTAGTAACAAGCGTTCATTCATGGACAAATACTTTCGTTTCTGGAAAGCTATACCAATAAGCATGGAACAGTTCGTTGAAGGCGTCGCTGGAGAATGTCACAAGCACTACTACAGTAGATCCGAAAACGTAAGATAAACTCAAAGCTTTTGACAATATTTATTCAGTTCTCATAGCAACCAGTTGTGATAACAATTTAGTTAAGGTTTAGCTTTAGCTATTTTCGCTCACGTGCGTAAATGCGTGCATTTCAGTGAGCAGCTGTGTAACACGTGCTTAAAATGCGTGTACTTGAAGTGTACAACTGTTCAACACGTACGAAAATGCGAATATTTAAGTGTGCAGCTGTGCATCACGTGCGTAAATGCGTGTACATGAGTGTACAGCTGTGTATTTATGCCTGCACGCGCGCCCTCACCCGTGCAAGACAGAGTTTCTTAGAAAAGTGCATTAAAGGTGAAAACGTTTGTCGGAGCAAACGTTCCGCTTCAATGCTTATACAAGTATACCAGATATGTTCTTGAGGACACTTTTTGCAAATGGTATAAAAACTGCATTTGATCATCTGCACGATGTAGTGGAGCCACCACCAGAAGGCAACGTGGGGCGAACCGTCTTTTGTCACAATTCCCTTCGGCATGTTGACGCAAGAATGCTGTCTTTTGAGAAATTACCTTGTTTCAATAGTCTTCAAAATATCGTATTGACTTGATAAAAGTATAGGCACAATGAAGCACAAAGCAACCCTTTCATGAGTACAAATTTTCACGTACAGTGTTTTCTCCGCCTTTTAAACCATTTACAAACCTAAAACCTGTGGGCCGCCGTCACTATCGCTACACAGTCATTTTCTGTTATATTGGAATTTTTGAAAAACGTTGTCTTTGGACGTTTGAAATAGCAAAACTCAACTTGCAATGAAATGAAGATTGCATGCGCCATTTTTCCGTCTTCTGTGAGAAGCAAAAAACAATTTTCATCAAAACACGCAAAAATTTCAAGTATTGCAAATTGCACAACTAAAGCAAGTTATTCCATCTGATCTCTCTAAACTCACTTATGCCAACGCTCACAAGGTTTGGGCTTTCATGTAAAATTTGCTTGATGCGTAGATCTTGAAAACAAGTTGTGTATTTAGGAACGACAGAACTCCAATTTTCCACCCCGTTATGTGCAAGACGAAAATCTGCAAAAAATTCCCTATCTCAAGTTCCTAACCACTTACTACGCGGTGATCAAGAAGTTTGTGTCATCAATTTCGCACTTGATCGACCCTGATGAATGGAAGTACTTTTCCTCAGCACTATCCGTTCACGTACCCAAGGTTGCGGATTCAGAAATGGTTGATGTCATATCTACCTTCATCCACCAAGTACGCTGACCTGGTTTTGCATAAATTATGTTCAGAATAGAACTTGGCAAGTTGTTTTTTGCAAGTACTTGCTCAGGTACGGGCAAAACTTTGAAGCAAGGGATCTTCAGATGATAGTCTAAAACGTTATCCCTAATCTTTTTCTATTCCTTTGTTTATAACAGGGGTCAGCTACCTTTCCCTAGTCGCGGGCCAAAAACATGCTCTGCAAGGTATGGCGGCCATGCTAATTTTCCACCAACAATTCCGTTTCCTACACTGTTTATGATGTTGGTAAAACTTTGGAATTATAATCGGATTAACTTCTGGTTTTCACAGTTCATAACGAAAACGGAATATACGACATACAGTTCATGTATAGCACTGTGCAGTTTCTCATAAGTGGTTCCGCATAAGTATGCAATACAAGAAGTTTCAAGGAGAGCAGATTCATAAAGTATAATACCGCTAGGAGGGTCATACAGTTTCTACAATTTGTAAAGGGTCTGCGGGCCGGATAATTTTACTTGGCGGGCTGGAAACGGTCCGCGGGCCGTAGGTTGCTGACCCCTGGTTTATAACTTTATAGAAGAGCCTCTCGCTTCGTTGCTGTCTAATTTGAAAAGTATGCAAATGTTTCAGCTTTTTAGCTTTTTGAAAGTGTTTTGAACAGTACAGACGAAATTATTTTACATTCGTACTAGTAACACACTTTCAATGTCAATTGTCTGAAAACGATATTGCAAGGCCGCACACTTTCACTAAATAACCAATCAAGATATACTTTAGGGCAGTGGTTCTCAAACTTTTTCTGATCGCGTACCATTTGTGTGTCCCATACTCTCATCACGTACCACCTTGTTCCAGGAAAAGTCAATGTGCCAAATATCATTCGATCAAAAGTCTTGAAAACCAGAATTGACACAAATGCAACGTGAACAAAATGGCTGTGAGAAATTTCAATGGCCATTTTTAGAAAACAGCAAGGGAAGTAGACAACACAAAACTTCAGGAATTTATTAACAGAACCCGACAAGTAAAAACTACAGCTGTGAATATATTTTTTGAGAAGAAAAACAGAAAGTAG
>Ga0210059_1002981_pt1 | contig 26876 bp, 16 predicted proteins | sample Ectturendosymbi2_FD_188042 | JGI IMG/M metagenome (GOLD analysis project Ga0210059, IMG submission 188042) | Ecteinascidia turbinata endosymbiont from Florida, USA - Sample 2 (SPAdes) (version 2) | ecosystem: Host-associated > Tunicates > Ascidians > Unclassified | place: Key West, Florida... | reverse complement strand
ACACTTTGCGAAAAATGGCAGGGGTAGAGAAAGAGAATACTCAAATTGAGTGGAATAGCACAAAAAGTCTGCCCAAATTGCAGGCCCATAACCAGTTTGGGACACTATGGGGAGAGGGTTTTCTGTAAAGAGCCAAGTTTTTTAAACTATGTCCAACACATTTTCCAGTGGGCGAAAATTTTTCAAGGGGGTTGTCCCCCTGGTCCCCCCTAGTTACGTGCCTGCCGAATTTTTTAGGGAAAACGTTCTACAGCAGATAAGGTGTGCATGCATTATAAAAGTAATACGCAACTATCTAAGTAAAAACATTTTCTAAATTAACTTAAGCAGAATCTCATAACAAAGTCAGAAAGCCAAACTTCCGATTTGTCCTCTCAAGCGGAATTTCCTTCTCTGCTGGGCGCACATGAAGACGACCTTTTCGGGTAGATGTCTTGCACCAAAAACTAACTTCAAAGGCTTTCAGTGGTACCCTCCTATAGATATTGTTCCTGTTAGGCTTCAGAAAATCATAATTTCACATCCGGAAATCAAGTTCTAGCATTGCTCGCAGATGTAATAATATGGGTAATGCTGGCAAAAGAGCAAAAGCATCCAACAGACTAATTCAAAACTATTATCGGCGCAGCGGGAGATAAAATGGGGATTCCCGGTTAACGCAGAGGATGCGAGAATACTAAGTGCAATATGTAAGTTCATGTTTTGCAGTGGAACTGCAGGTCATTTTACAGAACTTCCTCAAAACAGTTCTTGTTCGGTCTCCAGGTATTACTAGATTTGACTGTATGAAGCGGACGATATATTCAGCAATACAATATGTAAAAAACAATCGAAATAAACTCTTAGTTCTCAGTTCAGATTTCTATGCGATTCTTAGCGCCCTTTGTTGTCCGCACTCAGCCAACGTACAGTGTGTAGGAACGTGTATTACTTACGGACTGTCTGGAAACTTAGTCCACTAGCAAAGCTGACTGGAAAAACACGGACCGGTAGTGCTCGTGAATCACGAAGTGCTGTGAAAATAAATCAAGGCCAAGTACATGCGAATATCGGCTCATCAGTGAATTCCTGGAAATGAAGTACACTCCCGAATTATCTAGCAAAACGTTCCATTCTTTCTTTTCCAAAATTTTCCATCAACGTTAAGTTATTTCGGATCTTCTTGGCTGACTATCCCATCATTTATTGCATTTGTGGCATGAGCAGTACGTCATCACTAGAGAAATCACCTTCAAGTTATTTAGCCCAGATATAGACACATTTCAGACAAAATCGTTCCTTCTCGCTGCGAAATTCTAATTTTGGGACATTTCCAAGTGTATCAAGGGCGTACGCAAGGGGGGGTTGGGGTTAAAACCCGCCTTGAGCTTGATTTTTTACAAAAACTTTATTACCTGCGCAAAGGAGATTAATTGTTTTCGCATACTTTTTGTTTGTTAATTTGTCGACTAAATGCAAATACCACGGAATGAATTTGCATGCAAATTTCAAGGACACATTGTAAATTGGCCAAAATGAAATAATTAGGCTTTCGTGGGAATCTGGGTTATCGTCTGCATCTAGAAACCATCTCACCACTTTTTGCAGACCTTTCGTCCATCACGCATGTTTAAGATTGTGTTCCGCAATAGTTCACTTTATCCGAAACAAATGTCTTTGTCTTGTCTACTATGGCTGAGCAGCGCGAGTGCTGACCGCGTTAGCTACATTACCATTTTCTGTAGCATGATAAAGCTGTTGCACGAGCTCAAAAACAGCAGTTGTTAAAATAGAAGCATTCAGGCATTTGATAATGTTTCAGCAGGGGAAAAGAAAAACTATAAAAATTTGTTGGACTTCTATACATAACAAAAAATCGAAAGTTTATTTGCGTACTTTGTGCGCATTCTCAATTCTTGTGTAGTTCAGCAAGATTCGATCTTGCAAACCGGTGTCAAGCGAAATTTCTGACCTATTATTGTTTGTCAGTTATTTTACTTCCCTGAGTATAGGAATAATGTTTGGCGATTACTGTCTTAATGTGTGTTGTGTAAATTAAAACGTTTTGGTTAGATGTCAGATACCCGCAATAAGCTGCAGTATGGGAGTAACTATAACCACTGAAAAATGTTGGGACTTAGTCTTAGACCTCAATTATTTTTCTTTTTCTAACCCAAACCCTATCCCGACACACTTACTTAAACACCAAACCCTAAGCCCTAATCATCAGTTTTTTTCAGCGTAGTTGATGTAGGCTAGAATATCTCTCTGTGCATGCGCACATGGCGTGAAGTCAGAAACTTCGCTTGACACCGGGGTGTGCGTCAAACAGTCCAGTCCAGCCGCACACTTTCTGTGCTCCACTGCTCGAATTCGAAAAGACATTAGCGCAGCCTCATTTTGCAGTTGTAAATTTCTCTGACGCAGTGATGAGTATGTATTACTCCCCTGTTTTAACGCGCAGCCTGTTATTTTTGCGGTTATGAACTGCTGCTTCGTATCGTTGAGAGTATTTTCCTCCTATATCCAAACCTGTAGCGCTGATAGTTTATATTAAGTTCAATGACACATACATTTAGGGGAGTGCGTGTAGACGAATATGCATATTTATGTCAACAAACTTCGCCAAAACTTTGGTTTGGAAACAGGAATATGACGTCAAATTTTGACGTCACAAACAGTGCGCACCAAATACAAATGACCACCATATGCCACTGAATGAAACCCCCCCCATGAAAATTTTCTGCGTACGTCACTGAAGTGGATTATTCATTCCGTTTACATAGAATAGGTCTACTTTCCGATTTTATGTATTACGAATGTGGCAATCCCGAAACAGAGCATTTTCTAATATAGCAAAGCAAGTACGCTGACGCAAGACACTGTATGGTAAAATATTGACTTCGATTAGCTGTTATTAATTTTGAGGTCAACATTGTTGCTGAACAGAATCAAGCACAATTGGCAGACTTTTTTGTTTTTTATAAGTTCCCATTACCCTCAACATTTTTAGTGCCCCGCCTGCTCTTTCGCTGTTCCAGTGTCCCTGTTTGTAATGACTTTTGCTTTTGGCCGCAATAAATAAAGTGCACAGTGCGTTAGGGACTATTCTCCTGTTGCGTCGCCATAGCTCGTTGCAGTGCCCGTCAAGAGCTTTGGCTTTATGGTGATATACTTCGCTCAATATGATACACTTCGCTACAGTTCCTGACGTTTTGTCATTGTGGGTAACAAAATAAGCACACTGCATTCTGAGGTTTATACTTGACTAGCGTCGCTATCACATGGTTTTTAATGTTTAACACTGTTGAGCCATTAATGAACGTATTTTCCAGTTGGGAACTATGCTGCACTGTGCCTCCACGTTCCATGATTTTAATTTGTTTGATTGATCATCACATCCATCGCGCAAAAATTAAGCCATTCCTCATAGTATTACATTTTCACAAGCATTGCAATAGGAATGGCTTTGAACGATTTTGTTTTAGATGTTTATCTCTGTTGTTTTTACACTTTTCGTAGCGTGGCTCGATCGGTTTCCGTGTAAATTAGGAAGTGTGGTACGGCGAGTGCGGTCTGCTGGCATATTTTTCTGTTTATTTTCTGAACTGTTAAGTCATTACCTGTCATCATAACCAAAATCTTGCATGTGATGTCATTTAACTCTCGTGCGTGTCCATTAAAATCACGTGCCTCATAGTATCAGAGCGGTATTCTCTGCTGGACCAACATTTCGACACGTGGTCATTCATACAGTAGTGGATTGGTTTTAATTGTCGTTCCAGGAAATTATAACTATTCTGTTATTTTCCCAGGATCTAGGTTTACGGACTTCCCTGAAGCCTGCTGCCTTATTTTACAAGACTTTCTTTTCTGAAAGAGCTGCTCACTAAGATTGGCAAATCTACAACAGTAGAATGGTGTATCACCCAACACTGACAGCGTCCGCGTACAGAGTGCGCATCGAACCCAGAACCAGACCGAAAACCGTCCGCTCAAGTGGGTGTTACTTGTTTAATGTTGCACGTTGTTGAAATGCAACTGGCATCAGACCATGCTTGAGGGATATGGCTAAATGTTAGCAAATTCGGCGAAATCGGGTGTTTTTTTGTCATCGTCGATTGAGGTGTTTTCAGTAAACGAAATCACGAGCTCAGGCCTGAAAAGAGAGCAAAGATGATAAAATCTGTTGGAACTGCCGATACCTGAAAACGTGACCTGCCATCATTTTTGATTTCCTGGCTTTCCTCAAATGCCCGAGGAACTGAACAGTGTTTAGATTTGAATGAAACTCGGGAGTCTTGCAAAGTTATACAAGAAAGAAATTAAGTCAATGACCATTGAATCCTTTTTCTCTGCATTTCGAGAAACAACTGTTTTCATTGTCAACAAAGATTGAATGAAGTTTAAACGCTCTTGACCACAGAACACAGGAACTGCATGCAACTACAGAAAGCAGGCTTTAATTTCGTAAAAGTATTCATTCATTTTTCAAACCCGCTTTTCCTTTGGAGAGGGTTGCGGTGGCAGCACCCCTATGAAGGGTCGAAATACCTTATAGTTTCCAGCAATCTCTGATATTTCTGCTGGCTCCACACTAAGACAGAACTCGCCTCGCCAATGTTTCTTTGGCCATTCTGGTCACCTGACCAAAACACTGTAAACGTGATATCTCTTTTCGGAGAAGTGGCTTGGCATATGTTTTACAACTTTCACAGTTATACTTACATCGCGAGGTTAATGTTTTCGCAAAAATCCTATCTCGCAGATTGTGCTCAGATAGCGCTTTTTCAGGCCGACCATAGAAGAGGATAGGAACAAAGATCGATTCAAAAACTGGCAGCTGTTTGACCATTCGCAAGGCATAACAGTTCCCTCTACAAATTTGCGGTACTGCGCGCTTGCCTTAAGGCGGTTTACCTGTATCAAACCCAGCGGTAGCATTCTAACACCTTCAACATTAACATGCTATACACACCCTCCTAAAGGGATCTATTCATTAACACAGCTCCTAGACGAGGGCTTACCACTATCTCCGCCCCAACCTGGGCAAACTTTGCTGGCTCAACGCCGGAGTAAACGTTTCAACCCAACGTTCTGCTCTCTGCACTGTTAGAAATACGAACTTTTGTCGATGAGGTGCCAACAACATCCAAGGAATATCGTTTGCCTTCCTCGACCAGTTCGTGCTCTTTTCCTGTGATTGAAGTGATGTTCCAGTTTCTGATTCCCAGCTCATGGAAAGATTGCTGTTTACACGTGGCTGCCAAGTGTTCCAAAGTAGAAGCACTCCATTCGTCTTCCCAGATGTGCAGCGGGCGCGATTGTGGCCTCCACCTGGATATCTGATGGAGGGTGGCTGATTTTTTAAACGGGGTCCTCTGGCCAAAACCCTAATCCACCTTTTGTAAGCTGGACGTCAAGAACGGTGGCACAAATCGGTAAATAAACAACGTAATGCGTGGTAAAAATAGATGTATCAAACAGAAGAACAAAGCACAATGGTAAAAGTCAATGTACACCGCACAGGGTACCCGAATTTGACACGAGGGAGGATCATGCTTCGAATCAAACCCGTAGCCAAGTTTTAAGGTTTGTGTGGCAAAAAACATTTTTAGGGGGCAAGATTTTTGTTTTTTTTTGTTTGAGACAAATTTTACCAGGCACAACCAAATTTGGGAAGGCACAACAAATTTAGAGGGCACTGCCCCTAAATCCCCCCCGTGGCTACGGGCCTGCTTTATAAACACAAATTAATATTCAAATCATGATCCTCCCTCGTGTGAAATAATTCCTTTGCTGCTTTGCGATGTTCATTGATATTTTCCGTTCTGGTTTGTCCTTTTGTTTGACCTAATTACTTAGCAAACATGTACTTTGTTTTTTTACCGATTTTTTACGTCACCCCCCGACGTTTAGCATTTAATGGCCCTCCCTGATAACTTGTCTCCAAAAAAGTGACAAACAAGTGAATCCACCCGCAAATATTTACAACGATTTCACGTGACGCTACATACCCTCAGTTCTACAGTCTACGTAAGCCTTACGCCCTCGTGACCGCATTTATGCTTACCCATTCTGCAACTCCTTTGTGTGAGTCATAGCGGAGTTTCGGGAAGTTTGATTCGGCACCTGTGGTTTTGTTGCTTTGCAATAAGCGTCATTACCAGAGAACGACATGTTTTCCACTTTTACTTGCCACTTACTTGCCACAACTTGTGTCTTGATTTACTCTTTTTAGTCTTTTTTTAGTCTTGAGTTTGTTTGCTTTCTCTGTTCGTACTTTAGCCCTTGAACGTTTCACTCGTAAGCATTGCTTGCAGATTGCAGGGCTTCAACTGAGTAAAGTCACGGAAAAAGCGATTTCCTATCAAAAACAATTGCTGATAGATTCTACTGCGTCGCCCTTGTGGAGAATGATCATTCGATCAGAGCAAGTGATGGTTTTTCCTTTTGTCTCTTCACGTCGCATTTCACACCAGCTTTTCATCTGGGGAGTGTCGCATAAGCAGCGGCTCTTGAAGGTTTCGAAATGCCTCACGGTTTTCGGCAACCTTTGATTGTTCTGCTAGCTCCACAACAAGACGGGACCAAGCCAAGTTGGAGGTGCATCGCGCCACGTTGTCCCTGTGCGACATTTGGATGGGGCGTTTTCACGAGGGTGTAGTTATGGGCGTAGGAGAGACTTCTTCCACGGAGGGGGATAACAGTGTATTTATCTAGGAGTGGCCAAACAGATTACTTTCCAGGAAAGCAAACAGTGGTAAGCTTCCATTTTCCAATTCCGAAAATAAGAAACACAGTTTGCTACTGAGTTATATAGTAACAATCATTTTTCAAAATCCAGGGAGGCAAAGCCTTATCTCCTTTTTGACGCCCATGGCTGTAGCCAGCAGGACTCCCCTCGCCAAATGTTTCCTTGAACGGATCTCTCTTTTCGAGAAGCGGCTCGGCATTCAGGTCTTCACAAGTTTCACAACTACATAATTGGTTGCGAAGTATCTCACTTATTTTTTTTGCGAAAATCCTATTTCTGGCGATCACATATGAGCAGTGGCGTAGCAAGGCTATGCGTCGCCCGAGGCCGACTATAAAAGTGCCGCCCTTTCCAACCCTCAACAAATTTGCTTACAGGAATTTCAAATGAAAGGAGATCATGTTTCGTGCGTATTAAAGGTAAAAGAAACAGTCTAAACAAACACTCACAAACTGCAATGTGTCTTGTTCGTTATTGTCGGTTATGAGCCTTGCTTTATGTGCTTGTCGCCACCTTTCTCATCAGTACTCTTCCTATTTTTTCGGCTTTCTTTACATGTGCATAGGCCTATGGTATATTTCGTCAAATTTTCTTCCCTGTTGGATTTTAGTCTCCGGTAAGCCGCACCACCTTCGTTTACTCCAGGGCAGGGTTGCCAGATTAGCTTTTTTAGGCCAAATTTCAAAAATTTGGCCTAGTTGCAAGTTGGTTGGCCTTTAAAGTTCTAGTTGGCCTTTCGGCATTTTTTGGCCGCATCTCAAGTTGGCTGGCCTTGAAGCATGTGTTTGGCGGTTGGGCTCTTTTTTGGCAGTTTTCACGCTGGAATGGATTCTTATGAAGTAAAATGTTGCTGTTCGATTTTTTCCGCAACACGTTTGCAAACCTTTTGTGAATACTCAGCAGACGCCCGTATTCCGATATCAGTGATATTTGAGGGATGCTAGATTCGATATTAAGTTTTTGCGTAATCACTGGAAATGTGTGCACTGTCTATTGTGTTGTAAGCGCAAAACAGTCTCAGCGCTTTGCAGACAGGTCTGCATCATCGCGGAAGAAAAGCGATAATTACATCGAAATGGAAAGGCTCTTTTGATTTTGATCGCAAGTACAGGAGTGAATGAGAGACGTTCGTGCAGAAAGCTTCTGCTGAAACAGTATGTGCCATTTTGACCAAAGCGTGCAATTTGACAAACTATGAAAAGTCAGGGAAGATCAGTGTTACAGTACAATGGCAAGCAAGACTTAATCTTAATTTCGAAGGAAAATTTTTTGATATTCATGTAATTTAGATGTTTTTTGTGACAAAGGAATGGTAATACCGGAAATAAAGTTTGGCTTTTTTCTGGCCTCTTTTTAGCATTGGTTGTTTTTTTTGGAATTTTCATCTGGCAACCATGTTTCAGGGTTTCTCAACCTATGAGCCAAGGAAGAATTTTTGACGAGTCACGGCCAGGTATTACTGAAACTGAGTACGTTTTGTAAGTTGAACCTTTTAACGAAACTGTAGGTAGCCTAAGAGCTGCAAACTACACATCATGTTCTCTTCCGTCATTATACGTTAGAAATTATTTCGACACGATTTCCACGTAGTCTACAACGTTGCGCACAATATGCGGTTACTGAAGCCATTTTGAGGCAGACAGGCGGCTCTTTTTGCCATGAAAATGAAAATTTAGAAGCAAGCTTGATGTGGAATATGACTTCATCTGTGCATCGTCATGCAGCCTAATGAGCCTCGAATATCAATGCTTTCTAACAGGGTGGCAACTACCTGACATTTTTTGGGGGCAAAATGATAAAATGATGTAAGGTGATGCTGTACCTAACACTTGAAACATTTTTGAAAATTGCAATATAATAGGTCAAAATAGGCTTAAAACCTGCTCTGGTTGAAGGCGCTGGCTTGCAGCTACCATCACAACCAGCAAACGTGGTTTAACTCTAGGGTTGGGCTTCCAATTACGCATGCATAGTGTTATTCCTTGCCTTCGTATGTTACCAACAGGGGTCTATTTCGTAAACTGTATTAAATAACCATGGCGCAGGGACTGGGATACAATTGCCCCCCCAAGCAAATGTAAACGAACCTAATTTCAAGACAAACACTGGGGTACTTTAACACACTGGATTTGACCCAGACTTTTCAGTTAATATTTCTTCAACTATCTCACTCTACAGCCACATTTCTTGTCTTTTAGACTAGCCTACCAGTATAAGGCTTCTAAACGCAAAAACTGAAAAGAGAAAAAAGAGTTATAACAAAATTTATTTAAAAGTAATAAAGAGAAGTTAGTTTCAAAATCCTTTAAAAAATCAATTTCTAATCAAAAAAGTGTTGCCACCCAGAAGGTGCCCACCGGAGCCCCAACCCCCCCGCTTGCTACGCCACTGCACATGAATATTTGATTCCGTCATTGTCCAAGACCCATCACCCTAGATGAGGGTCGGAACAAAATTTGATTTAGAATCTGTTTCAGCATTGCGATTTTGCAAATGTTTAATTGATTGCAGGAGTACGGTTGACACAACAACTCGCATTGAGTTAGCGCAATTTTTGATCGGTTCAATCACTGCAACACTGGGCAGGTAGAGATCAATCAATTTTAAATAATAAAAAAAAAATTCATATACAAAATTTAACTCTTCTAATTTTCATTTATAAAAAAACATTAAAAGCAGGTAAATATTAGAATTGGAACTTTAATTGGAACTTACGGTTTGGCTGTAATTTTTAGACTTAATCCCCAAACGTGTTTGACCTGGTTACTGCAGGTCAAAAGTAAGCTCTTCTGCGCTTCACGGAAAATAGTAAATCAAATTTTATCATCACAAACAGCAATTTTTATTTCAGCCGCTCATCAATGGTTGAATGTATTGACCTCATGAGTTGTAAATCGAGCGGAGCTGGTCGGGTCGGGTCCGGTCTTACGTTTGTCAAAATGTTTATGGCCAAATTCGGGCTTGCAATATAGAACTGTTTCGCAACGACGGCCTTTTTTTTCCCAGTTTCTGTTGAAACAATCGAGTTGATCTTCAATGAAAATGATTACTTGTAAAATCATGTTTACTTTGTTGCGCCATTAATACCCCGCAGCTGCGCACATCGTGGCTCATTCAATAAATTTGACATTCGGACCTAAATCAGGCTCCAGAAATATATCTAGGGCTGGGTTTGGTCTTGTGATTTCGAGTTCGAGATTCAACATAAGGCTTGTTTACAACTCTGATCTCAATAGCATTTGTTTTTCAACACGGGTTTGCAATTGTAAGGTGTTGTGCTTTTCGGCGAGTGGGAAAACACTCTTCTTGCCTAGAGAATTAATTACTGTCATTGCTGGTCTAGTGTAATTAGAATTTAAGTAATTTAACCTACTTTTTCCAGAGGGGATTATGTGGTTTGAACACTTGGATTGAAGTTCCCAAAATTAAAGAGCCCCAAAGTCCTCTTAAATATTTTAGTTTGTGGTATGCACACTTTGTAAAAATATTTGAAAACAATCATTTGTAGTAAAATATCAAAGCAACTTTTGTTGGCTTTTCATGTCTCAATTTTCATGCGTCTCGTAATTCCAGAACACAATGCGTTTGCACTAAAGTGAGCGAAAAACAGTCAATCTGTAAGTTTTGTTGCTGTTTTTTAATAGGTCAATCTTATTTATGAAAATCAACGTCCTGATGGAATACTTGTATAGATAGTTCTTCCACTTCTGTCACACAGCCCTTTGTATTTTAGTTTCCTGGCGCATCTGGTGCAAGACAAGTTTCGCGTTGCATTGTGACATCTGAAACAAGCTCAAACAATCTTTAAATTTGATTTTGCAGGTTACCTCTGTTGCCAATATCGAAGCAATACCCGCCCCATCACAATTATGATATTCGGAAGCTTGGTTTGTCTTTCTGGAATCATACTAACAGCAATCGATCCCGAACCAGGACATAAACCATCAGCAATTGGTGCACCTACAGACCATTCAGGACAGGTGGCCATCGGTGGTGTTTTACTTGTCGTAGGCGTTGCTTTGTTCATCGTTGGCGGTGTTTTGTTCCGTCAGCTGAAGAAACTCAAAGACAGTTTTCCCCAACTGCCCGTGACCTTCCGACAAACCACTACAAGAACTGTTTCATCCTTAGTTAATCCCCTGTATGTTGAAGAAACACAGGCCACGATTCATCCGATAACAACAGTTGACCAAACGTCAAAAGCGAACTTTCAGCAGCCCGTGTACGCACCCACTGCAGCAAACTACACAGCTCAGCTTGTTGGAATGTACTCGTATCATCCGCCTCCTTATCATCCAGAAACCGCCCAACAGATGCCTGCGCCTTATCCCACAGAAGTGCAGCAAAGTCAAGGTTTTGCTTCACCTGCTTCTCCGCCGTCGTACGAAGAGTGTGTTGAGAAGCTTTAAGATGTCAGAGCACTGTACACCTTTAAACCACCTGCAAATATCGTTCTCGTTTGCTTGTGATCATTTGCAAGCAACCTTGTAGCTTTTGTGGAAGTTACAAGCACTTGTTCTAAAAAACGCGAAAATAAAGTTTTGAAAGAAACAACAATGAAAATGAAGCTTCTTCGGTTGTTTGCACAGTCATGCAGTACTTGCATGTTCTTATAAAAACCAAATGTAAGTTTTGCGAAAGCATATCGGTCCACACACGTCGTGAAGAGGATACTGTCGGTTACTACAAGATTTATTGATGGTCGCAAACACTTATCAAGTTGGATGCAGGTTCAACCAAAGTAGAATATCGCAGAAGTCTGAAATAGCACATATCTCTAAGTAGCAAATGAATATCATGGTCAGCAAAGGTGTTTCTGTGCGTGGTGGTTCAAAAACATGCACGCTTTTCGTTGCTTTGCCAGGCGTGGCTGGCACTTTGTGCATTTCTATGACGTCAATCTATCCCCATGCCTTTACACACAAGCACAAGTACAGGGCGCGTGATGTTTGTACCCAGTTTGATTCTGTTTTGATAATTTATATACCGTAGGTACACCACTGCCTCCAGGGATACAAATAAATTTACCTGATAAATTTGCTTGATTTTTGCAATCATTGAAAATCAGAAAAATGCTGAGCAAACATGGCAACTTATGTAGTCGCTCTTTATGGGATGAACCTCGTTTCCATCGTTTCCGGGAAGAAATATTGCGGTGAAATTATGCTTGGCAAACAAACGTGTTAAGAAAAAATACCCGAATGTTCTGGGCCGTTGATTGGTGTACAAGGGACAAGATTAATTTATATTGCTTTAAACATAACTTTCAATAGTTTGAAATGCTAACGAGTTTTTACTAAATCACCATCATGTGAAATATGATCTTGCACTTAGGAAAATGTTGCCGGTGTTTTTGTAATTGCATTTTCAAGGTTGTAAACTTGCTGCAATGTAAAAGCGTCACAGACTTGTTTTCTTTCAAACACACCAAGAACATAGTACATTTTATCAACATTAACTTGTGAAATCAAAATTATTTTTAAATTAATGTGTTAGCAAGAAGTGCGATCTTATTACATTATATCATATTTCTTAGATCGACAACGATTTTGCCGCTGTGCCTAAAACAAATATTCGGCGAACAGTAAGAAAATCGTAAAAATGCAGTACAGTCTTCAGCTTCCGTAATTGTACTAGGAGCTTTTCATTAGCATTAATTTTTTTCTGAGACTGTGTGTGTAATAACTTTGTTATTGTTTTTCTGCGTGCAACGCCATATTGCGCCCATTGATTTCATCCAACGCTGCATTAAATATTGGTCATGTATGTCGTTCATATTGTTTCTGCATTCTTGCTTTTGACTGCGTGATAATGGGTTTGATAACGTTGGCGAAGTTCAACCCATTTTGTGGTTTAGTGTCGCATAAATTAAACTCTAGGCCATGTTTTCTATTTGCGCCTTTCATACTTTGCATCGAATTCTATCGCTGTGTGGTGGTGTACGTTTTCTAAATTATTTGTTATTTGCGCTTTCGTTAGCCGTTAAGTTGTTTGTTTAAAGTAATTTTCGTTCCAGTACTTCGCTCTTCGACAGTAAGTACGACTTTGTAAGGATTGTAGGGATAATACTTTTGTTTGCTTTGTTGGCGACATACCAAGATTTTTCACAATTATTCTGTCCACCATTATGTGTTAACAATCGCGCTTTGTTTATTTCTTGAGCGGCACGTTACTTTAAAGGCGATCCAAGAAATTACTTTGTCTACATGTACTTGTGCATGTGTTCGCTGATTAGTTGTGATGCATGAAGTTCTTGATTAAATGCAGTAAGAAACAACAGTCGGTATTGTGATCTCTCAAGGATGTGTTTGAGCGGTTGTTCCTGGTTTGACATAAAACATGTGACAATCAGTTGTTGCGCCCTTGCTTTCGACGGAATTGCTTGGTAAGCAACAGTGGAATGCATAGTCGAGCAAAAACAATAAAAAAAAGTAAGTAAGTGAGTGTATTGTTTTTTTTTGCGACAAAACAACTGTTCGCACTGTCAGGAGGTCACACAGCATTGCGTATAGTACAGGCCAATGCAGAAGCTATAGCATAATTTAATTAAAGCAAACCTCTACACAAGCAACGAACATTTACTGGTTCATTTGTCACAAAGGATTGGTGAAAGACCATGACGTCACCTAGTCTACCAACCCTGCAATACAGCTTTCAGTACCATCTAATCATAAGTAGTCAATGAAAGAAAAGGTGATAAAAACAAAGACACATGATATTTACGGATGAGTGCATGCCTATGCACACACAGTCCCATAACGAGATTGTGAATTTCACAGGTGTGCAGAGAACAAACACTGCAAATGCGTGCTTTTGTTTGACAATGCAAATGTTTATATGACAAAACAAAAAACAGCAAGGCGGAAAATATCAAATGACAGACATATGAAGAAGATTAACCCCATTGCAAAGGGAAGCTTTGCAGTGTCTGTTAAGTATAAAATATCTAGCAAGACATAATGAAAAAATTCTACAAATCACAAAGAACAGACAATACAAGATGAGTTTAAACAAATTCCTTTTGTTGATTTGTACCAACAAGCCCAGAGAGTAGGAAATTTTTGAACAGATGTTTGAAATCAAAGTAAGATCGAAACTTGATATGGTCAGGTATTTCTGACCATACCTTGGGTCCAGTGAATTTGAGGGAGCATTGCCCTTGGGAAGAGTTTACCCTGGGTAAACAGAAATATTTTGAACATGCAAGTCTGGTGGAGTATTTATGAACTGTCTGAATAGATTTGAAATATTGGTTAAAATGTGATGGAAGTTGATTGTTTCAATAGGAGTGCATAAACTTACCAGCAGACATTTTAAATAGATTGTTGATTGTCAGAATGTTATTTTGTATATATATTTCATCCAAAGTGGCTTTGTTGGATGTTTTGAGAAATTTCACAGCTTTGTTTTGCAGATTCTCAAGAGGTTGAATTGTAGTTTTTGATGCCCTGCCCCAGTTCAAGAAAGCATAATTTAGATAAGGGTGTATCTGTGCATTATACACAGCTTTTAATACAGGCTGGGTGGTATAATGTCTTAATTTTTTGATAATCTCCCACATGATTTAGAGATTTGTGTGGTTAACTTAGCAATGTGAGGTTTCCAATTAGGTTTGTTATCAAGGATGATGCCTAGGTATTTTATGTCCTTTTTTTCACAAATTTGATAACTGTTAATAGAGATATTAAATATGGCAGTATCACCTTTAGGTCTGTTTAATATAATTGCAACTGGTTTTGTTGTAATTAATTGACAGTTTGTTTGCCCTAATCCAGTAGTCAATATTTTGAATTTCATCTTTAAGTTTTCTTTGCAAAGTTCCAACATTGGATACAGACATGTGTAAATTAATATCATCTGCAAACACTGTAGTATCAAATGAAGATGCTTGAGTAATATCATTTATGTTGATTAATATCAAAAGAGTTCATTTTATTGTTTACCAGTGTTGTTATTGATACCTAGTTATATTTGGTTCTTCCGTCTTTATGCTCATTTGACGATGGAATTGTTACGACGACAGCCGCTAAAACAAGTAAGAACTTGGTATTCGTGGTATCTTTTGATAAATCATCATATCGAGGTGATCACAATGAAAAGCTACAGGTTTGCTGTAAACTTTCGAGGAATCAAGCGGCTTTACTCCGGTTTCATGTGATTCAGACTCATACACATCTATCTCCCAGCAACTAGTCTTCGCAAAGGTTACATACTGTGGTCGAATCAATCAGCAAATTGTTTTCATAGGAAATTGCCTACACCAGGCCTGCACAACATACAGCCGCATGCGGCCCGCTAAAGCTTTTCTTGCGGCCCGCGAGAGCCTTTTCAATTGTAGAAAATGCAGCAAAAGCTCGACCACGAATAAGTGATTGTCGTTCTATAATTTCTTCCATACTACATCGAAATGAAATACTTTTGCGGCCGGTTGCAAATTTATGTTGTTATTTGGTCCTTCGACCTTTCTGAGTTGTGCAGGCCTGGTCTACACGTAAATATACGCATTCTCACAGAGCTGTGTTGAATGTGGATACTTTTCTTAGTAGGCCAATTTCCTGAGATAATGCGGTGCAAGACTGCGTATTTTTTTTCTTCCCAGCAACAGAGCTGGCAGGCATGCTGACCAAGTAGTCTTTCTTCTATTCCGCTCATTCTAAAACAGCTATCCGATCATTAGCCTTCCCAGTTAAATCTTTGTTTGACTTTTTCATATGACAAGACGACCCCACTGTGTTATTTTGGTTTTATCCGAAATGCTTGGATGTGCTGCATTTGTTTACTGTGATTGCGTGTTTATAACGTAGTGGAGGTAATTATGACAAACAAATGAGTATTGCGTGCGTCATTCAAACTCCATGGTAAACACGAGTTGGTTGGCAGTTTTCTATCTAACTTTTTTCGATTGGAAAAATGTTGCTTGCATAACAGCGAGTGTTAAAATTTTACTTTCAAGACTTGCTAATGATTTTCTTTAAGACGTAAAGCAGAGCGTCGACGCCAATCTCTGTTTTTAAGAGTGTTTCAGAAAAGATTTTGCGGTCTTCGTCTCGACCCTGTCTTCCAATGGTTTCAAATTGAACGCTGAGGTTTTACGTCGCAAAAACGTCCGGTCACAATCAATGGTGCAGTGTTTATGGATGCTACGCGAATCCTGAGATTTTCCTCAAACAATTAAAGTCCTGACTGGACGCGGACAACGAGAACGCTCGAATCCAACGAGAGCGTCAAGTTACCCCTTGTTTTCAAATGTATGGGTGTGGTCCAGTTATTAGAATTACTGAAGAATAAAATAAAGAGTTATTTATTTTACAGTGTTGCCTAAACCAGACTGTTGTCGTCAAAAGCTTTTAATCCCTTAGGTGCATCGTGACCATTTGGCGAGGAATTTTTCTGTAGACTGCCAGAAGTAGATAATAATGTTTCAAATCAACGTAGATACCCGCAAGTCTTGAAACTTGTCTACAGCGGTGGTCTACATCTGCAGTAGTGGCTTATGAGTTGTTGCACGTGGCGCTGCTGGTGTTAGAAACACTTCGACACCATAGGCAGGGAAAAAATGGCAAGACTACTTTGACCAGCAAATTGTTGCAGTAAGGTTTTGGTTTTGCCGATGGTTTTGCGCCGGCAATATACCATTTCATGAATGATTTCTTGCAAAGTATTGAAATTCATAGCCTATATGATTTCTTGTAACATACAGTAGAACGTTGAATATTCATGTGTGATTGCTTGTAGAATGTGGAAGTTAAAACTTTTTTCAGTTGTGTTCCCACAGCAAGAAGTGAAGTCGCTGTGTTGGTGATTTATTTAACCTCGCGTTTTCTATACTGAGGAAGACCCAAGAGACACCAGTGGCTCAATACTAAGGCCTACTACTGTAAAAGGTTGTGTCTTTGTTTTTATGCTTTTTTGCTTGCTCTTTATTTACGCAATGTTTTCTTATTAAATAAACAAACGTGGCGAAAAAAAACACAATCCGTCCAGAACCGCTCTGGACCATACACTCATCCTGGCGAGAAAACCGCCTGCCAACGAAGGTGGAAATTTCTGTTTATTGTTAAAATAACCAAAACTCTAGAACAAGGCTACTCAAATGGCGGACCGCGGTCCGAATCCGGACCTTTGGCCGGTGAAGGCCGGACCTCATCAGGCTCTCAAAAGAGCCTTTTATTCACAAAAGCTTTTATCCCAAAATCTAGCGCTCTTAGCCGTGCTTCTCAGGCATTAACTTCTCATTAGCTCTACAACTGTCGAGTGTAGACCTTTAGCTATATTGCGGAGCACACATGCAATGTCCTTGTAATTCTGGCTCACAATAATTGTTTCGTCACAATTATTTAATAATCGCTGGTACTTACAATGACTATTCTGGTTAAAACAGTAAAACTAAAGGCATGGAAATGGCCATGAAGCCAGGTTAATAGCAACACTGAAATATGCAGTCGCTGGTTTAGTGAAACGTTTGCGCATTACTGTTAACACATGGCGCGCTCTCTAGCAATTCATAGAGTGGCTGGAAACTGTTGGATTTTTGGCTGACACAGCCACACAAGATGGGCAACTGCGCTGTACCCACCAGACCATTTGCACAGTGAAATCTCATAATCGCGCACTTGCAACATCCCAAAACATTGGAAAAGCGTGAAAACAAGGAGAAACTTTTTAATTAAAAGTGTACCTTACTACCTTGTTCGTATTTGTATAAAATTTTATACTCCTTCTAATAATTCAAAAGTTTGTAATCCATGTAGAATTCTGCCAACTAAAATATTCATGCTTACTAAAAACAAATATGTTTGATCATTACAAATTTTCTTAGAAAGAACACTGGAGCTAACTGATTTCCAGGAGAACGTAGTAGTAAAACAAGTCTTTTGTGATTGCGCACCTGAGAATTAACTTTTGGTGAAAAAACGATCTCAAAAAATTTTCCCACTCTTTGCAAATTATCAGTGCAAATGTTCATTATGTTTGGGTCTACCTACTGCTGTGAATCTGCGTTTTCAAATATGAACTTCTTAAAGAACAAGTTATTCATCTGTATGACAAATGAAAACCTTCACCACTGCGTTTAACTCGCTATCAGCACCTTGGAAACAAAATTCAAGGAACTGGCAAGAAGCAGAAAATATCAATAATCCCAGCAGCAGAAAAATAAATAAAGCTGACATGTTCTCGAAATAACCATATCCATTTACTTTATATATGTAAATATATAATGGTATTGTATTCTCATTTCATGCTTTTTGCTAGATAAATCCAGGACATGTCACATTTGTATGATTTCATGGGAGTGACCGGACCTCAACATTTTTTGACTTTTGTAATTGGACCTTTGCTTAAATTAATTGAGTAGCCCTGCTCTAGAACGTGGGAATGTATCACCAGTACTTTGATTTACTTGGTTAAATAACTCAGCAGTTTTTATGAAAAAACGGTGATTGTGTTGCCTGCGTTACTTTCAACGTCAATTCTTTTCTAGCGAAAAGGAAAAATAAGTGCAACTTTTCCTATAACAGGTACCACGAAATATTGTTCACAAAGCGCAATTTAACATTATGTGCCTGATGTGTTCGCTTGGTAAAGAAAGGTTACTAAAAGGTTTCATAATTAATATTTGTTCTCCGAGGCCACTATCCCAACGCCAGCACAACAGCCACAACAGCGGAAATCGTATTTCATAAACTCGATCAATTCTTAGACTTGTTGCTGTCAGCTCGGGTAGAAAGTTTCAATGCTACGCTGATTAAATCTTCAGGAATCACACGCTTTTCATGTTTCGCCTAAAGATTGTGAACCCCAGCTCTTCAGCGCGACCACAAGTTCGCTTCTGACATTGGAAAATGTGTTTCGGCATCGTTCTTTGAATCTGCACTTGAGAGACAAATAGTGAAGTGAAAGATTGGAACAGTGTATCTTCGCTGAAGTGTTTAATTGTGACAGAGAAGCTCTCGCAAGGCCGTGAACGCTATTGTTTCTTTTTAAAATCTCATGAGTGTTAACTCAAAAAATCATGAAGGCATACAGTGGATGCTTGCTTATACACCCAAGAGTACGTCATTGTGAGCAACGTCCACTAATCAGCGCACATACGCTTTACTTTTGTCAATTTAGCTCTTGACAGTCCAATCAAAGTTCAGTGGCGATCGCAACAGTTAGTTTACACAGATTTTAAGGTAAACTTGATATGACCTCGGCGTAAGCTCAGTAACTTGTTGCTAATGAAGAGAATAGAAATAAAGTAATGAGGCATCTCACAGCAACTACACTAGGTTGCTTGCAAGAGCCCGTACATTTAGCATCACTGGTCGTACTTCGTTTTTACTCCGTTTTTAGTCTGCGTAAGGTAAGAAAAGATCGTTCACTGGTACACTTTGTCGCCGGAAAATGCCCCGTCTTCCACCTTAGGGTAGCCTGCGGTCACATTTGAACCGATTGAGCCATTGGTACTGAAAACATAGCATTCTTTTGCCCATTACGTTAAATGGAAAATCAAAGGATGGGGCGGGTGTCCGGACATTCTTCAATATTCGAAGCTTTTCTGCGTTGGAGTACGTTTTTCCTATACAAAGTGAAATGTCATTTGCAGGCATTTTTAGTGCAGAGTTAGATAGTGGCTGGTTGGACGCCTGAAATTTTTCTGTAAAACTGTCTGGTAGCTTCTGCTTGTCAGTGCTACTTCTGCACGCACTTTCAGCACTAACAGAACTGGCTGCCTGCACGTCAGAACATACCACGACATATTCGGTAGAATCATCTTGACATTTCTTAAAATGGAAGTCCAGCAAACTTTTAGTTTTCCTTATTCCCTGCTGAGACATCATCAAATACCTAAATGCTTCTTATGTTTTACCAAATGCTGACTTTGTGTTCGTTTAACCAGTACAGTACGCTATTGGTAATGTAGCCACTACGGTCAGCGCGGGCGCTGATCAGCCATACAGACAAAATAAAGACAACTGTTACGGATAAAGTGAACGATCACGTAACACAATTATAAAATGCGTATAGGTGATGACAGGCCTGCAAAAAATGGTGAGATGATTCCTGGATACAGACCAAAACCCATATTTCCACCAAAACCTAATTATTTCTCTTTGTCCCACTTACAACGTTCCTTGAAATTTTCATGCAAAGTCTTTCTGTGGTATTTGCTTTAAGTTGACAATAAACAAGCAAAACAATATACGAAAACATAAATAATCTACTTTTCGCAGGTAATAAAGTTTTTGTTACATACCAGACTCAAGGCAGAAGGATTTTAACTCCAACCCTCCCCATTTTGCGTACGCCTTTGATTCTACACAATATTCAAAAAAGGCAAAATGATTATGGAAACTGGTTTCCAAGTTTGTAAAATCTAGGATAGATCACTTCATGGATGTCTAGGGGCATAGGCGTATAGACAGGGGGAAAGGGGTGTATCCCACAAATTTCTAGCATAACTTGTCGATTTGTGCTGTGAGAGGCGGTGTCCCAAACAATATACTGTTGCTCGCTCAAAATCTATGTATTCGGCCCCCCCCCAAAATTTTTGGGCTGGCTACACTACTGTCTAGGATATTTTCCGTCGTGGTATATATGGTGATGTCGTGGTATACAGATTCCGATTCAGTCAAATCTCTCTCATTTAGCCAAACCGTTCCTACTTATCTGTTACGATTTAATCTGTTCCGATTTAACTCAATCTTTTCCATTTTCATTAAATATGTTGCGATTCAGCTACATCTGTCGGATTTAGCATTCTATTGTGCTAAGTGTGTTCGAAATGGCTTTTATACGAACGACAACCCATGCTGTTCACCGTAATGTGAACATCATCTTACTTTGAATTCTTCAAGTAATTTTTTGACACCGTTCGTTCTAATCAGGTAATAGGAAACACGTCGTGATTTCCATGTTTAGTGGTTGATATGTAAGCTTATGTCATATTTTCTGTGCTTAACGTTTGTGTATTATTACAATATCCTTTAGTGTGTCCCCAACCTTTAAAACAGAAATTAGTATTTCTCTGCGTTGCTCCTGTTACCTTTTCATACAGTACAATTTACATTGTATTAGCGTCTAACTTAAGATAAAGTAACCTGTCTGATACAAAAGCAGCACATACTGACGTATTAACTGAAACGCTATCAGAGGAGTGTGCTTTGGACTCGTTATTCGGTTTACCTTACTTCGATTCTTTTATTCTTTGACACTTGAGCTTAGGTTATTCATTCGTGATATTTTATTCGATAGTTAAATGAAACGCAAAACGCCGTTCGTGAAGTCGTTACATTCATCTCGAATCAGGACATATATGTAAAAAGGACAAGCACGGTGGGAAGATATGGTGCTACCCGGGGGCGTAACGAGAAGGACAAGGGGGGCACAATGCCCAGAGCGCCGAATCACTGGATGCGCCAAAAATCCAAACAATGCCGAAAGTACTTTTTTTATTACAGTACATTTGCTCACAAAATACCTTATAGGTTCGAACATGGGGGACACTAAATTTGTTCCTTGTCCCGGGCGTCATCTAAACTTGGTACGCCCCTGTTTCTAACTCAAACTGATCTGTAATACAAATCATGTCAGATGTAAAAAATCCTTTCAAACAATCAGATATACAAAAGTGAAAATTGAGTGAGAATGGCATGCCAACTGTCTCCACCATTAGAACTCTATGTTCATTCGTGATTTTCTCGTGTTACAACTTACCACAAACCAAGCCCAAGGCGAGCAAATGCAATCATAGGATGTTTCGTCTTTACGCATGTTTTCAGTGTTCAGTTTTCTGCATAGCGTCCCGTTTGTCCCGACATACAGTGTCCTTTGGACTTGCGAGCTGTTTCGTTTAATGCAGGTGCCAGCAGTCACAAGCCTTGCCCAAGTCGCATAATACAGTTAACACCGCTAGGTGTCCACTGTGTCTTGACACGTAACCTGTCTCAGGGGCGTACCGAGGCTAGGTGGCGCCTGGGACAAGAAACAAGTTTTTGGCGCCCCCATGTTCGCACATAAAGTCTTTCAGAGGCAAATGTGTTCGTTGCGCCCCTGCTTGTCATTACGCCCCCTGCCCCCTCGTTACGCCCCCACCTGCCATTCCATTATCAAAAACCCATTCCGGAATCTAGCGCGTCAAACCGACGACAAACCGAAGCAATTTTCATGCAGCAGGTTCGTGCCCTTTACGCGACATGTAGGTTGCGCGCGATTCAAAGGTGCTAGTACGCATTTCATGCATAACAGTGCGCACAAAATCGCTTGTTGAGAGTTAATTTCATCTCTGATTGAGTGTTTTTACACCGGTTTCGATGTGTTGATATTTACATCCAGCAAAATCGTTTGTCTTTCCATGTTTGTTTTGGGTATTTCTTCCTGTCAAGCGCTCGCACGTGGCTGAGGTAGGCGTTAAAATCGTGACGTAATGCCATGACTTTAAACGACTTGTTCGGTATTGATGACTGTTAAGCGTATTCATGGCAGTGTCCTTTCAAGGCCACTTGTTTTTTCGTATTGATGTGTCATGACAAGCAACATCACCATTCAATAATGCGTCCTCACTGCAGTTTAAGCTGTTGGGGCTCGACGTCGGGGGCAGCGACGACTTTACCCCTCCACATACATTACCGAGAGTTTCGACTTCGAATCGATGGTTTCATGCATGGCGTATTTTTACCGGCCAGTCAGCATTGCGTGAGGCACAACAAACAGTCGGAGGATGAAAATTTTGCCAGTGCCTGCGGCGCTTCTTCCTGTGGATGGCGCAGGAAGTGAATGGCATGTGAATGGCGCCGCATTGTGTATTTTTGTGTAAGTGTTAATTTGTGTCTCGTCCTGTAAGAAATTTTATTGCAGTCGTAAAAGAAATTCAAAGGTATATTTTCAGCCGAACCCGAAAACAGAAAGTTCGTTCGTCAGCATTTGCAGTTGGTTTCTGGAATATGTTCGCTTGACATAACAAAAAATTTAGGTTTTATTTGAAACAGCAGTTCACGGGGTGTCTTTTACCTTCGAGTTGATTAAAACCTTGTGGTTTAAGTGAAGTAATCAGGACCCTGCACAAGACCTAACATTGCCGATGCTTATCATAAAGAAAAAATCGATTCAATTTTTTTAGTGGAAAGTCTGCGAATAATGCAAATAAGAAAGTATAGTAACCCGTTAATTATAATCGGTAATGCATCACTGGCAGGGAACATAAATTAAAAAATATTCGGAAAAAAGCTAATCGACTACAAAAACACATGCAGTCGAAGTAAGACAAGCGAAAACTGTTGATCACAAAGTCCAGAAAACATCAATCGTTATTCATGGGATAGTTATAATTATCAACTGTAGCTGTGACAACAGCAGGTTTATGTGGATCGGGTTTCAGACAAGCTTTAGCGCCAGAGGCTTTAGTTTAGGGTTTCGCAACATGTGGGCCATGTGGGCAACAGAAGAATATTTGACAGGGCACGGCCTTAAATTATTGAAATTGAGTATACGTTTTGCAGGTTTACCTTTCGATTAACCTTTAATCGAAAATGTAGGTTCTGTAGGAAAAATGTAGGTAATGCGCTCTCTTTCGTCATAATGTATAGCAAATTATTGCGACCTGGAAATTCCCACATAGCCTACCACGTTGCGTACGACATGCAGTTACGGAAGGTGTTTTCAGACATATAGGTGGCTCTTGTTGCCGTGGAAACGAAATCATAATGCATGCTTAATGTGGAAGATGACTTGATGTGCGCATTATCCTACACTGAGCCTCGAATCTCCATGATTTCTAACAACAAACATGCTTAGCTTTAGCTTTGACCGTTGTGCTATGAAACTTTGTTTAGTTGCTTTTGTCTCTGTTCTGTGCATGTGCAACAGTTGTCGCAATGGAGAAGTTGTACAGTCGGTGTGTCGCGCACTCTCTATTGGTTTTGTAATTGCCCCACATGCTTGAAAAGGTTGGGGGCTCCTGTTTTCGTTACACTGTATGTTAAAGGGAATACTTTCATGTTGTACAAAGTTTTATTTTAAAGAACTTGTGTTTAAACTTACAAGTACAATAAAATAAGTTTGTTATGAGATTAAACGTCACACAAAAATACTAGAACGGCTTTCACAAGTGTTAATTGACGCTAATATTAACAAACCGTGTTTTCAAACTTTGTAAATCAGGACGTTGTGTTTGTAAATAAGACTGAATAAATGAGGAATGCATTTCTCAGGGGTCTCCAAACGTTTTTGCCAGATGGCTACATCATCTACTACAAAACAGTTCGAGGGCCGGGCATCTTACGTAATGTGATTTTTTCGGTATATGTTACATTTTACCAAATCAACAAATGTTTCGTAATTACATTATTTTTTCGTTATTGAGAAAATTTCGCTGCGGCCGGATGGAATGACTTCGCGGGACGGATTTGGTCTGCGGGCCGTAGTTTGGCGACCCTGATCTGATACGATTTCGATGCAAAATTGAATAAGACAACGCATTTAAAACAGCAGATGTTTTACGTAAAATGAAATAATTCTGAGCGGCCTATAATAAATTACCATATTCGCTGCTGTCACTGCAGAAAAAATATTTTTGGTTGCGCCTTTAGTTTACTGTTGTAGCATATCCGGAGATTTCCTAGACATACTCAAAGCAATGCACCAATATCTTCTCACAGCAAAACACACTTAACCGGATTGTTTTTTCAACATCAAAAGCAGTTGGTCAGGCAAGTTGTTTGGCAGCTGGGAGATTTGAAAAGTGCGAAAGAAAAGCGTGGCTTTTGCGACTTGCCTGGCGTCACGCGAGATGAACGTGCAACCTTTCGCGCAGGAATAAGTGACCACGAAAGTTGGTCACGCTAAAAAGGTTTGGTCGCGTCCGAAATGCTTGAAAAGCTTTTTGCAATAAGCTTCGTGTTTCCCTGACAGCTGACAGGCAGCTGTGTCATATTCAAAATGCAAATATCATACGCTTCGAGCGTTGCACGAAAGAAACATTTGAAACAGCAGATCCTATCGACTACGGTGTTGTATTACATTTCTGAAGGTTGATAAAGTTGGAGGATTTCATCCCAATGATTACTCGATTTAACATTCGCAATGCAAATACCGATCACCGTATGAAATCATTTGCAAATACGCATGACATGCAAAATGATGATGAAGAAACTTCTAAAGCAGATGTTCCCAACCTTTTTCTGACCATGTACCCCTTCAGCATTTCGACAGATGAGTAGGCCTATGTACCCCTAAAATTTCTTATGGCAAAAAGGCTGAGTAAAATAACAAAAATCCACTGATTTTTTATAGAACTTTTATAATTCAGAATATTTGGAAATAAACAATACATAAATACATTTTTCCCTTGTATTCCTAACCTTGAATGTACCCCTTCAGATAGGCAAATGTACCCCTAGGTTTACATGTACCCCAGGTTGGGAACCCCTCTTCTAAAGCTAACTTTTCAACACAGACTACTCATTCAGATTCAAGTAGATGTTCTATTAAATTGATTTTGATTGTGTAATTTCTGATTTAACTCAAAATAAAAATATCATCATCATGTGCCTTATTTAATAATGTAGTTGGCACCTATTGTTGAGTGAAAGCACTATAGCTAGCATTAAGGTTTGTCAAACTTTGCTAAATTGTGATAAACTTTCTAATTGCGTGCCAGGCCTGTCTAGGATTTCTAGATATCCCTGTCTCTACTCTATGGTATTCGACAGCAAAGTCATGAAAACAAACGTTTTTGCAGAAAAACGCGTAAATTTGCTTTGAAGTGTTTCAAGTACAAGATTAATTCTGCTCGGAATCACCGCGTACATTGATTGCTATAGGCAAAATGTGAAATTCAAATGTTGTTATACTGTAAACCGAACGTGGAATTTACTGTTAGTTGAAACTAGGGCAAAAGTCGCGTTTTTAACAAAACTCTCGTAAATGTGATTTCTGTTTCCGGTCAGAGCAGAACCACTTTCGATGAAAGCTGTTTCGTGACGCCCTCATGTATGTTTGGCAGTCTCGACTGGATTGTGTGTATGCTTCAGCACAGGGCAGGACTTTCACACGATGTTTCTTCTCGCAGGACAGATTTGCTTGAACCAGCTTCGCTTTAAATGTTTGGGTTTGGAGATATTAGCAATTGCAGGATCACGTTTTGCGGAAGCATTGGCGTCAGTGAAGTTAAGGGCATTACTGGCTGTAGTGTGCTATGAGAGCCAGTGATATGCATGTGTTTATTGGAATTAAATAAAAGAAACAGTAGCTAGTGCTGCAAAGTACTGCCACAAATGTTTCAAACGTTGTACGAATGTGATTCCCGCTGATGAGCTGCTTTTATTTGTAAAGTGACAACTTTAAGACTGTAGCATTAAAGAGAGTGTTAATTCAGTATAATGGCAGAGAGTTTATAAGTCGGTTTAGCTTCTGGTCGAAAAAGGTCTAGAGCAGGTGCGGTTAATATCGAAAATTTGTTCAGTATGACTTTTGTAATGAAATCAGTGTTAAAACAACCTGCATTCGCTTCGCACACAAAATGGAAGCATGTCAACGGCACATGTTCCTGGCGCCATCCCACTACCGTTGTCTGTGATAACTTAAGTATAACGTTGTTCCTGCTTCTAAGACACTTTTTCGGATTTTAATTAAGAATTTTCACCTCTAATTGGTGGCAGAGACGAATTTATGCATAGGCCAAATAGGACATGGCCTGGGGCCCGACGCAACGCCATGGCCTAGGGCCCCGCGTAATAGCCTAGGGCCCCCAAATAAGCCATGGCCTAGGGCCCCGCGAGTCGGCGTCTGAAAATGTGACTGCGGTCACCTCTGATGACCGCTGATTACTATCTCAAAAATTGCGAAATTGCGCAGATGCGTAACTTCACAATTTACTTTGAAACGAGCGAAAAAGCAAATGTCTAGATTTTTGTCAGTCGAAATGCGACGCTATAATAGGGTTTGTTGCACAGTATAAGAATGGCAATACTGCTTTTCATCGGCGTTCTGCTGTAGCTGGCGGTCTTGCGTTGATGTGTGCTTTTTGTCAGTGGATGACTTAACAGGACATCAAGCATAGGAAAGGACCGTGTGGAAGACTTGATGCTGAGGGACATGGATGTGCGCGAGAAGGGCCTGATTAAGGGGGGGGGGGCAACGGGGGCAATTGCCCCGGGCT
>Ga0210059_1002980_pt1 | contig 26885 bp, 14 predicted proteins | sample Ectturendosymbi2_FD_188042 | JGI IMG/M metagenome (GOLD analysis project Ga0210059, IMG submission 188042) | Ecteinascidia turbinata endosymbiont from Florida, USA - Sample 2 (SPAdes) (version 2) | ecosystem: Host-associated > Tunicates > Ascidians > Unclassified | place: Key West, Florida... | reverse complement strand
TCATTCGGTGCAAGGACATTTGTGATCGACGAGTCTAGTTCGGAGAAGCAGGCGAGGCGCGGAGTTCAAATTTATAAAGTACTGTAGTAAACGCCGGGACGATCGCCCGGGTAAATCTACAGTGTGTATCTATCAATCAAACGAGACTTCCACTAATCCTCTGTCTATCTCAGTGTCATATCATCTCTTCAAAATCATTTGGTCTGTTCAAAGTTAGAACATAGTTCAAGCTATTTGCACGAAGGCCAGTTCTCCATTTGTTACAAAGGGTCTAATATGACGTCATCACCCACCCATGATATCACTGTGACGTCATCAATGACGTCACTTTTCCGGAAGTGTGGCAGGTGGTTTTCTTCACTAGACCCGTCACAAACCCTTCCACTCAATTAAAAAACTGTTTCACTGGATGCACAAGTTCCTGGAATACACAGCACACGTCTAGCCAACCTTGATGAACCAGGAAACTCATTTTTGTTTCTTATCTAAAACGTAACATATTTATCCACCAAAATGCTTTTTCATCTTCATATGTAGCCTAGTGCCAGAAAAAGTGGTCTGCAAATATTTGTCAACCTCGTGAAATACTTCGTAATTTTCTTCTGTGTCTTAACTTCTGAAATATTTGAAGCAAGCTTTCTTTTTGTGGTCAACCTTTTGGAGTTGCTATGTCTGTGGTTTGAAGAAAATAAACGGTAAATCTGAAGCAAAACTACAGTCACAATCTAGTTAGTAGGCTAGTTGCGCAATAAAAGATTTGGCTAGTTTGCAAGTGTGCGTTTTTCAGTTAGACCTGTATTCAAAGGATTCAAAGAACAAAACCCTGGACACAAAAGGTGGCCAATTATGCATGGCCTAATTGGTAGTTTTTCCATTAGAAACAACATTGCTGCTTTTTTGCTTACTCATATTTTTGCTTACTTACTCATATCTCCAGCCCAGGTTATTAAGGCTCACATGGGAGGAACAAATTTTCCTGAAAATGTAACATCGGTAAAGCAAAGCCAGTTGGTATCATTCACTTATGCCACCGAATGTTTCTTTTACTTCAAAAACTTTTTAAGGTTTCCCCAACATTAGTGGGAGGCTTGTAGCGGCTCGGTAAAAGCTAACCGCTAAAAATATCGTGAGCGGCCCGCTCGTGCAACCTCAGCGGCCCGCCCAAATACCGGACCATTAGCGGCCCGTGCCATCTCTAACGGAAGTATTGCTTGTATGAACACCATAACACAACTATTGAATTCTTGCTCGCTACATTCACTTCAGTTTGCAACAAACATTTTCTAGCTCACCTGAAACTCTTCAAAAAATTTCTCACTACCTTCTGGACCACTAAGACTGGCTGAGAGATGACCTCCCGGTTGATTCGCTGGCCCTTGCATAAGTAAGTTGTAGACCACTGACGAAATAATGTGTCTGTTCAATGCGGCTCGCGTGATTGTGAAAAGTTCGCTAGTCTTTACAATGTCATTGTCGTCCTGTCCATTTCTATGATTTTCCTGCAGTCTGCTTGCAATAGCCTAGTGTAGCCAGGGCCCTTGAGAGGAAAAAATTGTGCTGGTGCGAGAGCTGTTCTGGGCCCCCTTGTAAATTATGAATTAATAATTAAGAGCTTCACTACCTTTTCAATACTATGACTAGAAAATGATACGCTTTATTTGGTATTTTACATTCTAAACATTTACCAATGTTATTAAATAATTTCAAAAGGTCTCAGGCTGATATCAAAAAGTACACATAACACAGTTGCTTTGCGAATTTCACAATTTTACTTTGAATTTAACATTAATAGTAGGCTATAGTAATTCTCACTAGCAAAGCAAATTTAATACTTCTACAAGCCAAACACAGTAATAGAAGGACACGAAGAATTTAGGTACTCGCTTTGTCGTGGATCCTAACAGTAACAGTATTGGCAATTTTCCTTGATTTACTCTCGCGATGCCATACTTGAATGATGGCATCCATTAGCTTGGTCATGGTGGTGCAATCGAATTTTTATAATCGAGATTTTCTTATTAATCACAAATTCTCGATGGGGTTAAGATCTGGCGAGTTTCCAGGCAAATCTAATACATTTCATTTTGCTTCCTGAAAATCTTCTTCATTTTTTCAGATGAAACACACAGGACAAGTTGATATTGCAATTTTCCTCCACCATCAGGAAGTGCCTTTCTCATATCTGGAATGACTTTTCTTAAAATTTCATCATTGTATTTGTATAAATTCATCATACGCTCAACTGGCATAAGTGAAGCTACTCCTGAAAAGCTGAAACTGCCCCGGAATATCTTTTTGTGTCCTTTACTACCTCACTGAAATAGGCAGGACTTAACTGCTCACCCTTCCTGTTCCTGCTAAAACTGCTGTGTTTCTCTCAACCGAAAAAATGGCTTAATCCGAAAACAGCACTTTTTTCCGGTCTTCTACGTCCAATCTTTATTTTATGCACATTCTTAGCCTTTCTACCAACCTCCAGTGGGCGACGTCGCACTGTACTTGAGCTTCTGTAAACTCAGCATGCAGCAAATTCTTCTCTAAATCAAAACTCGTCTTATTAGCATTCCGTTAGCAATGGCTCTTTGGGTATAATTGCAGTGTTGCGAAAGCGTAACAATGCAACTCTGCTTCCTAGGTGTGACATCTGCCATTAAAAATCACAGAAATTCCAACATGCACAACTCTCAACCAGGGATGAGTATTAGAATTTAGGGCCTGAGACAAAATCTCAGAAAGCTGCCCCAAAACATCGCACAATTTGTGGTCTTGAAAAAGGGCCCCTCCTTCCTATATTTGTTCACATTACATCAAAAAGGGCCCCCCTATATTTTGCACATGCTACACAAAAACTTTACTTGCTGAAATTTTTCATTTTGTCTAGAAATTTGCGTCTGCGTGAAAGTCCATTTCACCTTGTAAATTGTTTGAAGTCATTTGATTTTACATTGTTCCTTGTCTACACAGAAAATTGTTGAAGGGCCCCTTTTGCACATTTTTCGCTTTATTTTGAAAAAACATACTACGTGATTCAGAGCTTTTTAAATGTGGCTCTAGAGTGGTTTACCAGCTTTTAAACAAAACAATGCAAAAACTAAGTGCAAAAGTATCAAAGAAGGGCCCCCACCGGAATGGCACATTTCGGCGATGGACTTTTCGGCGATCGCCCTTTCGGCGATGGACTTTTCGGCGATGAATCAATTGATAAGAAACTTTGATAAGAATATTTTTCAATTTTAACTCTTTTTTATTTTATTTTTTTTGCACGTTAACACAAGATCACAAACAAATACCACACAAAAAACAGCTAAAGACACCGCAGAATTACCAGCTAAAACATCAAAAATTGAACTAGTCCATTTGGAAATTGTGGGCAATCTCGCGCAGATATTTGGTCACGCTATAATTGACATATCTCTGAACCACTCGCAGAATCCTTTCATCGCATATGCGATGACGTGATAATTTCCTGGGCGGTGAATTTCCGGCCACCAAATGCTCATGAAAAGCATATGTTGAAAACACTTTTTTCGTATAAAACATTCGCGACCACCACCGCCGAAACGTCCCATCGCCGAAACGGCCCGTCGCCGAATCGGTGTCGCCGAAATGTCCTAGACCCGGGCCACACGGCATCTCTGGAAAAAAGGGGGCCCCGAGGCGACAGCCCAGTTCGCCTTCCCTAATACCCACCCCTGCTTTCAACTACATACAAAAGAAAGAACTGCCTTTATTCGACAACACTATTGAGTTGATTAAAATCCTGTATAACGTCATAACAATATTTTCGATTATTCCGTCATGTCACGCATTACTTAGTGCATTGGGCTAACAGTGAAACAGCAACAATTGAGATAATCCCAACCACACACCAAAATAAATGGCGATACATTGTATATCGACTTAAACCACAAATTTAGCCAATTAATTTGCACAAGATTATATGAATAAAGTTATAACGATAAAAACTTTTGACATAATTGGCCATTTCTATTTTGAATATTGAGGTTCATGGCCCCCTAAACTCTTGTGGGCCCCGGAGCGGCGCACCGGCTGCACCCCCTCTCGTGGGGCCTGACTGTAGCAGTTCAGACAAAAACCCCACCTACGCCGGTTACACGAACCCTACACAATATCAAATCGGGGTTGAGCGAACCCCTGTCAGGCGTGCCGTACTATTGTTCACTTTTGTGAACAAACGCATCAACGCCCTCCACGCTTCAGTAGCTACCGATATTTGTCTGACATCTCGACTGGTGCGCGCAACATCGTGCGCCCTGTTTGCACTTTTCCCCTATGGAGAAAAGTTTGTGGTTTTTGGTTAAAAACATCCGTTTTATAGTTATTGTGATTTTTCTCCCATGTGATATAGCGTTGCAATTAAGGGCCGTAATTCACTCAGGCCGTGCTTCGCTCAGGGCGTGCTTCCTTACTAGCATGGAGAAGGAGATGTCCTTCAAATGCAATATACATTTTAAATGAGCTTAGATTTTTGAATTTTTTCTGGATACTAAATTGGGTTGAGGTCCACCACCTCCTCAGGTTTGAGTTCCACCTGCTCAGGTGTGATTTTCCTTTCATCTATAACAGCATCAAGTTAAAGTACAAAATAACTTTGTTAGTGCACAAATCACAGAATAAGAGTTACGTATACAGTGTAGTTTCTTTAATCAACGTAATTGAATGAAAATTTTGTTTTTTTATTTTTTATTAATGGTTACATTAACCCCTATTTGTTGTTCACGTGACTAAAAACGAGGTTTAGTGTTCCAGGGTGCCAAAAAATGCTCATACAGATCACGTTTAGGACGACGAAAGATGCGAAGTATGACTAAACAAAGGAACAGGGAAAACGGAGAGACAACAGGGAAAACGGAGAGACGATGTGTGTTGTTAAGTCACAAGGAGCATTTTGCCTTTATATCAGTGGTTTCCAACCTGTGGTACGCGTACAACTAGTGGTACGCGAAGGTCTTCCAAGTGGTATACGAGTAACTTCCATTTTTTCACAAAAACCTGGATTCACAGCTATCTAGTTTACGTTTCGGGCTTTGTTTCTAAATACATAAATTTTCCTGTAGCTTGCTATTCCTACTGTATCGTAACATTATGACTTTCGATGCGCTGTTGGCAAATTTACGCCACGCATCGACGAATTGGTAGAAGGTAAACAAAAAGAAAAATCTCATTAAATTAGTTGTGGTCTTTTGTTGTTATTTTAATGTATATCATTCTTCTGAAAAAACTAAGATTCGATCAAACTAGTTGTTCTGGAAGAAGTGGTACGCGTTGACAATACGGGGTGCCCAAGTGGTACAAGATCTTGAAAAGGTTGGGAACCCCTGCCTTATATGAATTCGCTGAATGAATTGTCCTGACAAGATTCACTACTAGAGTCATAATTTAAGAAGCTCCGCGTCAGTTGTTTTTGCAGTTAGGCTACTGCAAATTGGTAATTTTCAAAATACCGGCTTCAGGCAATGATTTTTAAAATACTGGCCAGGCCGACGAAATACCGGTCATGTGGCAACCCTAGTTTTATGCTACGACGTGCTTCATCACTGTTACGCTGCGCTGCACATGCTAGAGAAGTGAGTTATTGCACAAACTGTCTGTTAGGCCATCTTTCGCTGAAATAGTAGAGTATGCTCAATATATTCTTGCTAGACAGCGGTGACGCACCCGTGATTTCTACCAACATTGCACACAGTGGCATACAGAGAAAATTTTCATGGGGGGATTTCATTCAGTGGCATACGGTGGTCATTTGTATTTGGTGTGCGCTGTTTCTAACGTTACAATTTGACGTCGTATCCATGCTTCCAAATGAACGTTTTGGCGAAGTTTGTTGATACGGTATGCATATTCTTTTACACGCACTCTCCTTATTTTATGTGTCATTGCACTGAATATAAACTATCAGCGCTTCAAGTTAAGATATCGGAGGAAAATACACTCAACGCTACGACACAGCAGTTCATAACTGCAAAAATATCAGGCTGCGCGTTAAAACAAGGAAGTAAGACACACTCATCACTGCGTCAGAGCAATTAACAACTGCAAAATCAGGCTGCGCTAAGGTCTCGTCGATTACGAGAAGTCGAGCACAGAAAGTATGTGGCTGGACTGGCTGGCGCACACCCAGGTTTGCAAGATCGAATCTTGCTAAACAAGAATTGAGAAAGCGCATGAAGTACGCCAGAAAACTTCCGTTTTTATGTTATGTGTAGAAGTCCAGCAAACTTTTAGTTTTCCTTTTTTCCTGCTGAGACATTATCAAATACCTGAATGCTTCTGTGTTAACAACTGCTGTTTTTGAGCTCGTGCAACAGTTCTATCATGCTGCAGAAATTGGTTATGTAGCCAATGCGGTCAGAGCATGCGCTGATCAGCCATAGCAGACAAAATAAAGATAATTGCTTCGGATAAAGTGAACGATCGCGGAACACAATCCTAAACACGCGTAGTGAACGAAAGGTCTGCAAAAAGTTGTGAGATGGTTCCTGGATGCAGACGATAACCCACATTCCCACCAAAACCTAATTATTACTTTTTGGTCCATTTACAATGTTCCTTGAAATTTGCATGCAAATTCGTGCCGTGGTACTTGCATTTAGTCGACAAATTAACAAGTAAAAAATATGTGAAAACAATTAATCTTCTTTGCGCAGGAAATAAAGTTTTTGTAAAATATCAAACTCAACGGGGGTTAACCCCAAACAACACAATGCCGACATCATAATGACGTCACAAGTACACGCAACATACCTCAAAAGATGCGTTGCTGTCTTCCGAATCCGAAAATGTCTTCACTGACTCTCTAGCGCACTCCGCGAGTTATGGCCGATATAATTATCGGCCATAACTCATAGACGCGATCATAGATACGAAGCTATTATAATAGCTCCAAAAGGCATGATCGCGCCCCATGCGGGCCTTTCAAGGTTGGCATTCTGACGCAGGCCCGTACCTAGGTTTTGAGGTTTCGGGGGGATAAAATGCATTTTAGGGGAAGTATTTGTTTTTATTATGTGCTTAAAACAAACTTGCATCCCTGCTCTGACGCATGTCTGTTGGGGCATTTCTGTAGACGTGCTAACAAAGTTGATGAGTACAACTGCGTCCACAAACTAGCTCCATTTATTCCCCTGGATCCGTCTATGTGTTTAGTCATGCAAACAGTTCGATGTCAGGACATGTGTGTCAGGGGTATCAAATGATCTGGGCTTCATGGAACTGTATCCAGAAAAGAAGTGTACAGATTGCTGTGTTGGAGAAGGGACAAAAATATTTCAGTGTTTGTAAGTGTGAACCAACGGACAGGGGTGAACGAATGATAACTGAATTATTTTTTATTGTTGTTTGTACACATTGCTAACGTGAACTTTTCTAAATTTTTTTCCAACAACCGTCAGCAATCGTGAATAGCAACTGTAATGGGGTCAGATATAAATCTCATTGGATTGATGAAATTATACGGATTTTCCGTAAGATTTTTCACTTAATTCAGTTGTTTTTGAAAGTCTTGTAATGATTTAATTATTTTTTATTTTCGATTGTTTTAATTTTTTCAAATTTTATTCTGGATTGATGGTTATATGATATGAGGTCTTTCTCATGGTTTGGTGAGTGCTCATTCATGTGAGCCGACAATCGGCATTCTATTTGCCCTTCGCAACATAGCGACACGACCACACCGTTACTTAACACAAGCGAAGAACTAAGAAATAAGGACTGCAAAATACTGTAGTACCTAATTATTTATTTTTTTAACTTCCTGCAGATTATCTAAGCAGTAATTTCAGAAAACCTTTTGTTTTGATGAATACAGTGGTGAAACTGAGTCAGCAAACGCCATCTATATCAGCTCCCAAATTCAATTTAGTTCAAAAACTAAGGTTGGATTCAGTGGTATGATAGTGCCAAGGAGGGAATAATTAAAATTGATGATTGCTTCAAATATGGATTTTTCTGCCCTAAAGTGAAGAAAACGAGCCTTGAGTTATCTGCTCAATGCATGTTTTGTAATGTTGTATATAACAACTAGAGTTTGGCTTCTTCGAAAATACGCAATCACTTACAGAACAAACATAGCACTCATCAGGTTTACGAGTTCGCGCCATTTTTCAAGAAACAGCACCACTATTGTTACAAGTAGCATACTTCCATAGCAATCATTGGTTATAAATAACTCTGTCAATAAAATGTCTCTGCCTTTTTCTTTCGAAACAGCGCATTTGCTTATGAAACTAAAGAAGCCTTACAGCGAAGCTGAGTCAGTGATCAAAACTTGTTTGAAGATCATATATGGCCTTTCTGCTGCATGGCGGAAAGCATGCTGTGGTTAAGATAGAATGAATACCTTTGGCCAATGGCGCAATGACGGTTCGAGCTGCGTGCAAGCAACATTTAATGGCAAAACCGACGGAAGCAACCTGTTTTGCTTTGCAATTCGACGAAACCGTTAAGAACGATCCTGAACTTATCATGTGTTGTCGGTTTCCGGATAAAAGTGTTGAGAAAATTGTTGAACATCGTTTGCTTTCCTCTCAGTTGGGGTGCAAATTATTGGGGATGTCACTTTTTCTAAGCCTGATGAATTTTTACCAAAGCGAAAATTCATCATGGAAGAAATAGGTTGCTCTAACTACATGGTAAAGCAGCTATGGCAGGAAAACGCAAAGGTGCACTCAGACAGCAACGTCGTTTTTCAAGGTACGTTTTGCGTGCGCCAAACGATTGTGCGCCTGCCGCTGCCACTGCGTCCGTTTGGAATAATTTGCAGCTTCAATGTCAGAACTGACCCATAGTGGCATTTTTCTCATCGCATTTATTGGCAATTACGTTTTGTCGACATTTTCTGTAGTTTGTTGCCTTACCGCGAAATGATAATTTTTCTTTTTATGCTTTTGCTTTCGGAAGTCGTGAGCGTTTGTATTTCAGCCAACAAAGCGTGGTAGTTTTCTGCATCTACAAATGTTACTCAATAAAACTTTTCGCTGAACTATACGCGATGTAAACGTGGAACATACAGACGTATATGTGACCTACAAGGAGAGTCATGTACTTTTCTTCCACGTCTTGAAAAGAGAAAACTAGTCGTCACGGATGTGGCAATGCCCAAGTTAAAAACATCGTGCAGCACGATTCAGGCATCACTCCGGCGATGGTGCTGACGAAGAAAAAGCCTTCGGATGTAGCCATTAAAGAGTTAATCATTTTCTCGGGTAAGTTAATATTTTTCAGTGGAAATAGCCGGGGATATCAGTCGCAATATGCGATTTGGTGTTTCAGGTCCCTGGGATCGCCCCGTCCTGTATCCCTTCGGTATTTCAGTAATATGCAGTTTGCAAATCATCTAACAATGTTTTCAGAAGACGTTGGACCATATTTGTAATAGCATATTTTCTAAAGATGTATGTTTACACAAAAAGACACAGAAATGCTACAAGGCATTGAAAAAATTACGTAACTTGCTGTTTGGGAGCACTTGATGAGCATCAGTGGCGTACGCAGAGAATTTCCGAGGGGGGGCCAAGTTTCGTCACAATCGTGTGACGTCACAAATCAATTTTAGGGGAACTTCCGGCACGACCATTCTAGGGGAGTCCGGGGGCCCCGGACACCTAGAAATACGCATTCTTGTGCATTCTGGAAGCAAGTTTTAGTATAATACTTTCACGAGACATGTTAGCCGGTGAGACAGAAAACTGAACTTTTGTTGTCTGAGGCTCGTGAAATAAAGCTATATGCGTGCTTGGATGTTATAAGTTTTAGACATGCATCGCTTATCGAAGACGCTTATTGAAGTTTATGAGCTCAAATCTCACGCCAGCCGAAGCTTTTTTCTGGTGTTCATTGTTACCTGTGTTAAGTTACTTAACAGCCACGTGTGAAGCAATTTTGTCAGTGAAAGAATGAAATCATAAAATGAAAATCATGCAGAGGAAACGTACAGTAGTCATAAAAAATTTGCGTAGTGCGTATATCAGTTACCAGAAAACAAAGTCAGTTTATTTTAAATTGAGGCCCTTGTCCCCCCCTTAGTTACGCCACTGCGGAATACTACTTATACATTTTTTTATTTTTAGGGTCTGAGGGGGGGCCATGGCACAGTGCCCCCCTTCCGTACGCTAGTGGTGAGCATATAGTTCTAATGCGAAAGACTAAAACATTAAATGCTGCAATATCCCCGTTGGGTTTTTCAGTTTTCAAGACCTGCTTTTGTAAAACCGTTATCTTTTGTTTTGTGAAACAGAAACTTCATTAACTGTCAGTACATTAGCGAAATTTCTCGTTTTAGCAATTATACCCGAATAACCATTGAAACATTCGTAATCAACAAATGCTTCGATCCAATTTTGCCACGCATTAACAGCAATATACCTGAAGTTCTGAAGCATGAAAAGATGAAGGAATATTATTTGTTGAAACTACGGTTTTGAGCCAATTCATGCTTTATCGCTTCTCTCAATCTTCCACCAACACATTTTTCGACTATCCATTGCTCTTGCATTTGACGTTGTAGCTTTTGGAAATTTATTAAACGCGTTAGAACTTGATGGTTGCAGGTGCTGTATGCTTTTTATTACCATTAGATTGCCTTTCACAATTACTGGCAAACTTTTACATGATGACCTTTTTCCAGTCGTTCGGGCAACTATGCTCTATATGATAATACTTGCCTGAAAGACTTAGGGCTGAAAACTAAAATATGAAATGCATTAAAAGGTGTTTTTTCTTAAACCCTTTAAATCCCGCGTGCGCCACTTTTCTTGTAAAACTTTGCAATCCTATAACTCGCTAGGCGATTGAGCAAGAGAGCTGTTCAAACCCTCTGCGGATTCAACAAGTCTTGTAGTCAAAATCGAAAAAAACAATTTTCGGTTTCGGTGGGGGGTTTTCTGGAGGTGACGTCACAAAGAGGAAATGCTTTGAAAATTTAGGTCTTCTTTGGCCGGCCCTGGGCCCCAACCCATTGACCCATTCTTTTGGCTCAAAGTTTGTTGAAAACTAGGAGACAATCCGCGTCTATAGAGCCCTTGACTAACTTGCTAGCACATCTGTCACATCCCTTGACTAACTTGCTAGCACACTTTGGCCGGCCATAACTCGGCAGCAGATAGAGCTAGAGAGCTGTTCAAACCCTGCAATGACTAATGGCGTCGTGCAGTTCAAAAAAAAAAAATTTTTTTTAAATTTGGATGGGGTTTTGGGCCAATGGGCTCATGATGGGGGTCTGTTTTTTGGTTAATTATATGACGTCATCATCCGATCCCACGCGCCAATATTGTGGCTTGCAGTATTTTGGGATTCTAGGCTACAATACGAGTTTTTAGAGCCCTTGATCAAGTTTCTAGCGTTTCTGGTTTAAAAGTTATGCCAAAAATATTCCAAATATGTCAGAAATTTCCGAGGGCCTTCAGGGGAATTCCCATATTAATATTCTACCATTTTTTCCATAACTCATCAACCAGAAATGCTAAAAAGTCCATCAAACCCTCTAAAACCTCGTACTATAGTCTAGAATGCATTTAAATCTCGCGCGGTTTCTCGCCGCTGATTCTGCTCGATTCACGCACTCCCACGGGTTTCAATCTGTATAAACAGAGTCTTATTATTGCCGACAGTTCGTCACAGAGCTTAGAAAACAATCGACTTGTTTTTGGTTCAGGAGGAATATCATTGACAGTATTCACTATACATCCCTCGTCAACCTCTCGAGCTCGTTGACCTCTTCAGAGGAATTCGTTGTAAATTTCTTAGAAGCTAACGCTTCACAATGTAACATACAGTGCAAAATGTTGCAATTTTGGGATCTCTGTTTAAAGCGAAGCCCATGTAATAGCTGAGCACAAAAACCGTATGTTAGTTATTACGAACTTCCACGCGGAAGAGCGCGTTCAGGCGCTCGGCAGGTGTGCAGGTTATCCAGCAGTATTGAAGTTGGAGGAGGCGCTTCAAACCAGTGAGCACGCTAATTCGACGCAAAGGTTACACACAGGGTGGGGAACACAATAAATGTGAAAAAAGAAGTAGGATGATAATCTCTGGAGAAAAATCGCTATTTTTTCTTTTCACATTGTCTAAAACAGATACTTCGGGGGGCGGTCTTCACCACCATCTGCAACCCTCATGCTTGTAGTACTCTGACGCACGTCATAGGAACTCACCGTATAGTTCAAAACCCTCTTTCTACTCTTGGGTAAGCACTTCAAACAACTCATGTCGGTATAGTTTTTGAGTAGAATCAATAGATGACGTTTTGAAATTGCAGTAAAAGTATCAAAATATTGGGAACTATAAATTCCGATAACACTGGTCAACACAAAATTTCTTTCTGGGATGAAAGTAGCCGCCCTTTACTAATTTTGAGGCGAGGAATCCGAAAATTAGTCTTAAAATTATCAGTTAGCTCTAGTTTTCAAGATATGGGCACCGGCAATATATGCTAGGGGGGACATGTAACCCCCTGGAATTCTGAATCAAATATCTGTATATCTCTTTCAATCACAAATTTTTCACATTTAAATAACCGGGATCAAAGACATTTTGAAAACAAAATAACCACATGTTTCTAAGGCCTGTTGATACTGTTACATTTGACTTCCCTTCACATATCATTTGACACCCCTTTCTAGGGGATTTAGATTGCCGAAAGTTAAAGCTGAGCTATTGGCTTCAAGGTTAAAACAATGGAATTTGCTTCAAAGTGGTGTCAATGTTTGTAGTTTTCGAACACGTCAATAGTCTTTGGCCCAGGTTTTTAGCATGAAAAGGGGGGCTTGTATATTGCACAGATGTTGATGGCATTATGCAAGAATCGGGGTACTGCCACAGATCAGAGGAATGGAGACTGTTCATTGATTCGTCCAAACTAAGTCTAAAAGCTGTGTTGTTGTACAATGTTAATATGTTGCCATCAATTCCCGTTGGATATGCAGCTCATATGAACGAAACACACGAGAATATGAAGCAGCATTTGCAGTGCATAAATTACGAACCGTACTGCTGGCAACTGTGTGGTGACTTCAAAGTAATTGCAATGCTACTGGGATTTCAGCCTGGCTATACAAAGTATTGCTGTTTTTTTGTGTGAACGGGACAGTCGTGCAAGACATGAACATTACCTTAAAATGGACTGGTCAAATAGAAGCACTTTGAAAACAGGTACAATAAATGTGAAGTACACTCCCCTCGTTGAAGCATCAAAGATCTTACTTCCCTCTTTGCATATTAAACTGGCCTAATGAAAAAATTTGTAAAAGCGATGAATCAGCATGGAGCAGTTTCCAGTACATTCGCAACAAGCTTCCTGTATTAAGCCAGGCAAAGCTCAAAGAAGGTATCTTCGTTGGACCCCAAATCAACAAGCTATTAAAAGATGAAGAGTTTGATCACACCTTATCTGGAACAGAGAATGTTGTCTAGAATGCATTTCAAGGTGTGGCACACAACTTTCTTGGAAATGCAAAAGCTCCAAATTATACTGAACTTGTGGAACACATGATAGATTCCTACAAAAATATGGGGTGCAACATGTCTTTGAAAATATACTTTTTACATTCGCACTTAAATTTTTTCCTTCAAACTATGGTGGCATAGGTGAACAATATGGGGAGCGTTTCCACCAGGATATTGCAGTCATGGAAAAACGGTACCAAGGAAGATGGAGCCCATCAATGTTAGGTGATTACTGTTGGACTCTTGCTCGAGATCAAGCGGACTTGTCTTACAGCAAGAAAGCTAAAAGAAAGTGATTGTGAACATGCACGTTTCTATTGTTGCATTAGCATTAATGTATGCATTTGTACAACAAAAAAATTGAAAACATTCACAAAACGAGAGCTAATCGAAGTTTTTTATTGTCATATTCGGATTCAGCGCCCAAAAATCTATAAAAAATGACTATTTCCATAAAAGAAAGAAAACTATTTTGAAATTTTGTTGACCTGTGTAATGGTTACTTTCTAATACCAAGTTTTTGCTCAATTACTGTGAAGCATGCAACACGCTGTACATCTAGGTTCGGAAAGCATGGGTTTCAAAGATGAACTACTCAAAAAGTTCTTAAACACAGCAAAAATATGCAAGCGTTTTTTGATCTACTACACCATGCCGATTTACTACGTCTATGATAAGACAATTGCACTGTTTTTCCACAACACTACCGTGACCCTCTCACAAGCAGCTGATCCAGTTTAAATAGTTGAAACTGCCTCATGGCTTCGATATCTAATTTCGCTCAAATGTTTAGAGTTTAATGAGCAACTAACCTGTAATCCAATACGCCATTTCCTGCTGATTGATTATGAAAATGTTTTCGGAAAGTGTGGCAGCATTCGTTTGACATGATGAAAGGTTCTCTGATTCGGGGGCGTTTTTATGCCCATATGCAGAAGGTGAAATGTGCTTGGTTACGCCCTCGGTTATTGCAACGAAATTGTTGCAAAAACATTTCGTTTACAACCTTTCACCACAACAACTAAAAACTTGTAAGCAAGAAAACTACTTAAGGGCTAAACTGCACAGTTGCCTATATCTCAAGCACTTTCTAAAATTCAGTAGGCTTAACGACCTAACCTACCAATGGAAGAATAGGATTTGTAAACAAGCGATTGAAATACTGATTGTGCACAATCATGGCTTTTTGCAAAATTCTGTGGGCGCTTTAAGTGGCGGCCTAACTCTTTACTTGAAATAATTTTTATGAAAAGTCTAATAATCTTTCTGAAGCTTTCGGTAGACAAGTTTTTGTTTCAATCTCCTAACATGCGTTTTTTTTGTTTCAACATTTTAGTCTAACGACAAACCTTTATGTGTTCATTTGATCCATTACTGCGACATTTCCCCTGCGAAAAATGTAATCAAAATTAGATACGCACAGGCGTATTTTTATGGTTCGTTTGCTCGAAAGATGTATGATTCCATATTTAAGTATTATTTAGAGGGTACCGTAATTCTTTCGCATCACAATGTATATTTTCCTGAAAACTCCTTCAGAGTACATCGTGTCATGCAGGACTTTAATAGAAACAACAACGAAGAACGTATACGAGATCATCCGGACAACCCACGAAAACATCGTTTAGACCACTAAAATAGAACATGCAGTAAGAGTGAGAGAAAAAATGCAAAAAAAGAAGAGTTTTTTTCAGAAAGAATCTGAGCCAAACCATATGGAAAATAAACGTTTAAGATTCGATGAAGTTTGTCTTTGAGCTTGCTGTCTTGAGGAACATTCAGTGATATTTTGAGAACTTTGAACGTTTCATAAATTCTTTGCTTGTTAATCTTGTTTTTATTTTGAAAGTTTTGTGCCAAACAATCTTTTTGCACAATTTTTTTCTCATTTTCTACAGTCTACTTATTAAGTGAGCAAAACCGTTGGACACACCAGATGGAATTTAGTCTGAAAGTTGCCCAATGAAGTCTGTCAAACGGTAAAAGGAACAAGAAACGATGTGGAAAGAAATAAAATACATCACATAAGAAACAGACGAATCTACAAAATAAGTTATAAAAGCTAAAAATTCAAGCGATGAAATGATGATTTATGAACCTAGCTGCAACAAACGCACAATCCAAGAGGATGAATTTCGGTGCGTTACATCTTCGTTGGTGATATTCATAGGCATAGCCAGGGGGACCCAAGGGGCCATGCCTCCCCAAAATCTTTAGCATATCTAGTCATTTTGCACTTTGAGAAGCTGCGTCCCATACAAAAATACTGTTGCTCAACTTAGGTCAAACATTTTGGCTACCCCAACATTTTCGTCTGGCTAGGCCACTGGACTGATTATGCTGATATTGTACTCTCCACTCAATGTTTACTATAAAAAAAAAACAAAAAACTTTCACCCGTCATAGGCATGAAAAGTAATCCTACACGTACTATTGCGACTAAATATCTTAGGAGCAGTCGTAATTTACATTCATTTTGTAAGTTTTCAGTAACATGCGGATTTTGTAAAAAAGCGGTTTGCGACTATTTCAACAAGAAATTTTCCAATAGACTATATTCTGCACAAAGTTAGGCTCCAACACAAAATGATTATCTTAGTTCTTGTGGAATCTACGTAAGATACTTTTGTGAGGAATTTTATCGGAATTGATAAGTTGCGGGGTTTGATAAAATTATGTATCATGCTTACGGAATTGTCTGGCATATCTTGAAATATCTTCGGTTGTCTTACATTTGTGCTTTGGCATATTGTTAAATGCAGATGAATTTCGACTTGAAAAAACAATTGTTTGAAAATAAACAGCCGTTTGGTGTATGATCAGCAATATCAGCGAAAAGAAAAATTTTATTACTTGCCTAAGGTTACAATAACGCACTTCACTAAGACTTTTTGAAATTAAAGAGGAAAAAGCAGATCCAGATTTATTCGGGGCTTGGGCAGGTGAAATATTTATGCATACACAGTTTCATTTGAGAGTGAACATGTGCTATTCTTGATACTATACTTTCACCCAAATTAAGCAAATATTGCCATGTACATTTGATGGCGTCGCAGAAGCATCAAATTATTAAACTTACACTTTACCTTTTGCAAAGCAACATCGCTTACAGATGGCATCATGCGTGCCAAGCTGCGGTTGTGTTTTTATAGTGCAGTCCAGGTCTACTTCAAGTTATCAAAGGTTTGCACGAGATTTCCTGCCCAGATACATGATTTAAACGTTGTATCAACGCATCACGATTCCCAGAAAAAGGCCACTTGGATATCTGCATACCTTTTATCTCAGATCAGAAAATATTCACCAAATGTCGTCAATGCTCTTTCTTCTAATTCGCGTACGTTTGCAAATCGTGGTTGATTTTCACTAATAACCGAACCCGAAATTTTCGAAAAAGTTGCTCGTGATTACTTTCCTGAAAGTTGTTCAAGCCTTTTAGTTGCCAACATCAACATCGGCCTTGAGGTTCATCTCTGAATACCTCTAAATACCTTTGCAAACCAAACTGTTCAGTGCGCGATACTGTTTGCATCATTTAAATACTTATAACAAACTTTTGCATTTTATATTAATTAAGCATTGAGTTGACACTGATTGATATAAAAACATTAAAGAAAAAACAAGATTTTGGCTTGCACAGTATTAAAACATTTTACAGTTTTTGAGCAAAGAAATAATCAATACCGATGGATTTCATCGCATAAGGCTTTAGTCTTCATCTCATTCTTAACATTACAAATACCTATCATCAAAATATTCACAGCTTTGCTTAGAAAACTTTCTAAACCCTGAAGCTCTAATCACATTTTCTACAATTCCAGTGAAACCAGTAAATTTTGAGATATGAAAACGGTAAATTTCATTTGAGACAGGGAATTTTTAAGTAAAAACCTGCTTTGTGAAAAAGCACTGCATTTTTTCTGAATGAAGACGTTTTGTAAAATTTTTCTCGATACAAACTTTACAGTGTGTTTATGTCCGTTTTATTTCTTCAGCCTGCGTTATGACAAATACTTTCATTAAATGAAACAGCCAACCGACGAGAGATTTTCCAAATACTTCAGTGACGCTTTTACATTTTACTGCCAATGACTTCTGGCGACGATGTACAGTACTTACAACCTAATGCAATTTCTTTAGTTTGACATTACGACAGTTTCGCAGTTTTTAACTTGAAAGAAATTCATTATCTAGCGCGAACAGCAAGTTTTCTATAAAATGGCAGAATTCAAAGGTTGCGCGTTACTTTCTCAAGAAAATGAATTGATTTAAGTGACGCTAAAGGTTGAAGATTGGCTTTTCAACCTTTAAGTAGTAACAGTTCACTCCTTACAGTGTTCAGTGGTAGCAACAAACGTGAAAGAAAGGTAAATTAGGTCAAGCCGCTCGAATAGTGTTTGCAAGATTGTCCTGGCGTTTGAGCCGTGACATTGCGCAAATGATCAGCATAACTGCTATTGCACTTCTGCATCGCAGGATAATAAATAGAGGGCGAGGAGATACTGTTGGAGCTCAGTGGAGAGCTGCCTGTCGCTCCAAGGAAGGAAGTCTCCATAAAAAGACTCGACATGCTAGTGCATTAAGACTGTTGACGAGCGAGCGTTTGCAAGCAACAAACGTGCAGATGTTGATGTGCTCTGCTCGCCGCCAATTTCCCTCTTGACACTTTCTTGCCGGTCTGTCAGTGTCAGGTGATAACTGGCGTGTGCAAAAAAAAACGCGCCTCACAATGCCAGCGAGACTAGCCCTTGCCCTGGCGTGCACAGTTGTCAGCAAACCTAGTAAAATACAATTTTTCTTCTGCTATCATCTCTTCCTGTTCACGTGATGCACATTGCGCGCTCTTCTTTTTATAAGTCTGATTAATAGGCTTGGTTCTTACCCCCTCGCATGGCGATCGGAAAAACAGGCCCTCTGTAGCCTGCGTGAAAGCGTGCGTGTTGTGCAAGCATTAGGAAAAAAATATTGCGCTCTAGTAAAGCCCACGACAACTTTGGAGTCTTTCAAAGAATACCTCACTTTTGCCTCGAAACCGTTGTAAACTTGAAAAAACTTTGAAAACCTTTCCTATGGTCACAACATAATTGCAATCGAAACGAGTGGCGTCATTGAAGTGCACAATAGCTTTTGCTTGCTTGAGTCGTGAAAATGAGGTGTTATTTAGAAGATTTGGTTGCATTACTCAGTGTAGATCGCTGATCAGCGCAGGATGTAGCATTTTATGGATTTCAACATAAATTTATTGATGACGGAAGGAAGTTTAAAGATGAAGACCGTTATTAAGAGCAGAACCAGGTAAAAACTTAACGATTTAAAAATTGGTTTTTAAATTTGAGGCCAGTGTGCCTAGAAAGCAAGTTTTCTCAGAAGCACTGTGGTGGCTTATTAGGTTCTAAGCCTTTAGTTCATCTATTTTTTATAGATCTACATATAGCTTTTTATGAAAAGGTTAACATGTTGTTTGCTGCATGAGATAACAAATCCTTACCACTTCCATCAGCTGTCTTACAGTATATCCGCAATTCCAAGTCAGATTTCTTCTAACATCTGAATCAAGATATTGGCCTAAAATAACATCATCCATTTGTAAAAACTAGAAAGAGATAGGTAATGCGGTTGCTTTGAAAGAGTTTTACGTTTTGAATTTTTCAAAAATGTAAGCTTTTGGTTGTCAGCACAAGCTTGTTGGGATTGCATAAGCCCAAATGTATACATACGGAACTCTTAAACATGGCATGCTGGCAGTCAACGATACGCACATTTAAAAGATAATTGGGCAACATTCGGAAACAGTTCTTTTTGCTTTCAGTTTTGCATTCACAAATGAACAAGTCATTTTACATCTTTTGTTTTAAACTCTGCGCAAAGTATCCGTTGTTATTATTGGCTTAATTCTTAGATGATCCTCCCTTTAACGATAACTGTACTCGCAAAATCTTTTAAGAGACAAACAAAACAAAATTACCATTGAGCTTTCTGCAAATTTTTGCGTTTTTAATGAAACAAAAAATCAGCTGTAATGTCGAATGATTTAAAGCGTACTACGTGAAAAACGTTTGGCGCAGACATCCATGTGACTGAAAACGCTCATTCACATGAATTCTTGGCTTATATAGAAACATGAATTGTACAGTAGCTATGCGTATAAACGTGTGGATTAAGTGTGGGTATTTTAGTGGTTATTACGAAAAATGCCACAGGCATAACTGCAGCTGGCATGAACTCATAACGTTTTTTGAGCTTTCTTTATAAACTTCACATTTACGTTGCTGAACGACACAACGACTGTCAACGTCAAAGGTGTAGATTCTTGCAACTGCATGTGTGGCGGGATCTACTGTGGCTTGATGTGTGTACATTTTATATGATGACAGTATTAATCACCTTCGTAGAAAGTCGAATGTTGCGATCATATTTTCTGCAGCTCGCCAGGTCAGCTTGAGTTCATAGCAGAAAATAAGTTTAGGGAATTAGAAAATCAGCGCCTATCAAAAAAAAGAAGTCTATAATCTGACAAGGTTTATTAACCCTGTAACTTGCCAAAATAGATTGGTCTTTTTTTCAGAAGAGTAAAGCCCTTGTTCCAGAAAACTCGACAGTGAGAAGGTTGAAACTGCAATTGTCTCATAAACTAGCAAAAGTTTAAGCAAAGGAGCCTGAAGCAATGTGGACTGCGGGACACTCAGTCACGGCAAACTACTACATGAAACTTTAAATTCATTGAATCAAAATTATTACGCAGCAGTTGTGTGCGCTTGTATTATTACTGTCACGGTTTCGCCGACCACGAATTTTATCTAATTGCCCAGTGAACGGCTATGATTCCTCCCACAGCAATCAACGGCCGAAGAACTTCTTCGATTTCGAAATATCGTTGTAGTTTAAGCAAGACAAAGTCTTCAGCAAACAGAGTCATAAAATTTGTGCGTCGTTAGGATTTTTTCCAAGGAAAAATTTACGTACTTTCTTTTTCAAAAGTCAAATGAACAAAACAAGATGGATTTTTGTCGTTGGGTGTAATCAGGGTTTTTTAAGTTTTGGCCTTGTTCACCATTAAGACATTTTCAGAGATCGTATGTATTTCATCTGAATACCGAGATAGTCATAAAACGAGGCTTCAGTGTATTTTGGCGGTGGTTATGTAGTGAGGCTCAACTGTATTTTAGAGGCAAGTGGAAAATTTTGAGAGACCGTTTTGGTCCCTCAAAACACCTTTAAAACACTGGTCACAAGGACCTTTACGATAGTGAAAAACGTAAGAACAAATACAGCTTTGGCTGTAATGGTTTTCCATTACCAGTTGTTGCTCTAGATTTGTTTCGTTCATCGTCAGTTGCTTCAATTGTTTCCCGCTTTTGTAGTTAGTAACTACTTCACTGGTTAAAGACGCCAACAGAAACTTACACGCCTAAGATGCAGGAGTGACGGTAAGTTACACTGGTACAACGGTGGAAGCATGAAATGACGTAACGGACATTCATTAAACAAAAAGAAAAGAACAGGTTTTATTCAATTAATTGAGTTTGGTTTTGCCCTGAGTTGACAGTTCTCACGGCATTTTTGATCGCTTTATCCCTTGAAATTGTAAAGTATCCTTACTTCCAGCTTACCTGCAGTTTGTATGCATAAATCTGTTGAACATATAATACCAGGGCAACATCTACGCTATGCTTCGTAACACTATCATCATTTCATAGCTTACCGCAATCAAAGTGGCCAAAACTATTCTGAAATAGTTAAAAACAACGCTGCATACTAAATTAAAAAAATCATGGGGACTACCCCTTGCTTCCACCACTCACTTCATTGATCACACTCATTTTTTGGAATGATACCTACCTTAATTTGTATTTCATCCAGTCCCTGGCCGGGCACTTTTAGGTGTAAAAGTAACGTTTTGCTCAAAAACTTATTACGTATAAATTTTGACAACTGTGTGTGTTTACACGTTAGCTGGTTTTTTCATTGATATTTATAAATATTTAGCATTCATCGTTTATTATTAATAAACTTTACATTTACCTGTAAAACTGATTGCAGAAAACATAGACCAAAAACGTGGGCAATTTAGCTTAAGGTCCTGTATGGTTGCAACTTATGAGTGCGTTTGCTTCAGCCAAACAACTCATATCTACAAGGCGACTGATCGAGGCCTCCAATTGGTGGACAGGTCTTCCAGACAACAAAATTGATTTCAGTGAAAGATGCTTCAGAATGCGCCGGATTACCATCATTATGCTTTTTATCGGGAGCAAACGATGCTGCCACCTCTAGATAAATCCTTTCTAACTTCATCAGCAAAACGAGAGATGGTTAGCTCCCTCTATCCGGATACACTTCAGTCTCTTTCTGCCACGCCGCTGTCAAGGAACGGCGAAGTTCAGGATGACATCCATTTCAGTGTGTGCCAGGCGGATGAATACTTCAATGAATTGGCAAAAGGAAGCGAATCGCTGAAGTATGAAAAATTGGATAATGTAAGAGTAACACCAGATCTAAATCACCTTGCGGGTAAACCAGCAACTGGATCTGTCGAGTGTTTGGCTGGTACGCTTTCTCCTCATTTTGAGCAACTGTCGTATTCGGAACTTCAGACAAACTCGAATGCAGCAGATGCACTTACTGAACAGCAGTCCTTACTGAATCTTGACAGCTCGTCCTCCACTTCCTGTCTCACGTCTTTGGAAAGCCTTGCTTCTAACATATCCACCTCGCCAATCCTGGACGCTGATTTTTTTCGCTCGGCGAAAGAGCGTCGTTCAGCGGGTAAATCAGGTAGAAGTCCTCGCGCAAAAAATGGCGGCTCAAAACGAAAAACATCCAAATCCACGAAAACAGGAAAAGATGAGCAGAGCCTTGCGACAGCCGCTAGTCACGAGGCTGGTGCCTCTGGCTCCATTTCAAACAATTTTCACAACAGTCAGCAGCAGTCTTATCGGTCACACAATGCTGTCATTTCAGCAGACAGCTCCCAAGTCCCTTCAAATGCTGTCAAAAAAGAAGCGGGACAGGAGTATTATTTAGTTTCTGTTCAAAACTTGAATCAAAGGCATCGGTGCAGTGGAGCGTCTCCTCCTTCGTTGAACGACCTGCAGCTTGCGGATAGTCATGCCAACACAATCACAATGAACGAAGGGCCAGTTTACGCAGATCTCAAGACCTTGACATCAAGCGTTCAAAGTAAGTTTACGCATTTATGCTTACCTTTGTCCTCAACGATACTTTGCCATGAAGAAAAACTTGTGATAGCCTTGCAGTATAAAATAGAATTGCTAAACACAACGCACCTGCAAGACTTGTAAAACAATTCTTACTTTCACCACTACTTTCACTTCAGGCGTCTTATAGTGGCTTGATTTTTGTCCAAACGACCATTTTCTGGTAAGAAGGAAATTGAGCCACAGCCGCAAAATCATGTCAAGAAGTGGTTTAAAATAAACACCGTCTGGTATCGGGAACGTAAATATTAATTGCTTATGTAATTTTTGACTTTTTTATCTGGAGCAACAGTGACGTCACAATTATCTGAGCCAACCGGGGACAAGATTTGTTTTAGAGTTACCGTCTGTGGAGTCAAATAATATTTTCTTCAACTAGAAATGGCACTTTGGCAGCATCTGCTGAGCACTGATCGGGTGTTCCTCTTTTTCATTCTATTCTCGTGTCTTTATTGCATGATAAGGCACTGTTTTACATTTAGCAACTGAAAAAGTTTTTTCTACTGTTCATCTTTCGAATGTACTGACTCGAACTTTGTCAAGTGATTATTACATGTGATTTAGTGATTATTACATTACATTTTTTAAATGTCGTCACCATTAACACTCATTTGAAGAAGGACGCGGTACCATGTAGAGCGTTCAATTTTGCACATAACTAGGCTTTTCAACTGAGAAACATTTTTGATGAACCCACTTGAACACGTGGACTTGAGGTTGTAGAACTACGCTCATGGCAAAGTAAGGGCTTGAAATGCTGTAAAAACATTTTATTTGAAAATAGCTTCAAATCTGATGAACTCTCTCACGCTCCATTTGCTAAGATATTACAAATAGGGCATCAGTCACTTCACTTTTTAATAATATATAGTTCATTTATTGAATAGGCTTCCAGGTAGAGTCGAAAGCTTCCGGATTCGAATGACATGATCAAGATTGTTGAAAAATTTGTTATAAAAGTGTGTTTGCAACTGTATTCAAGGTCAATGTAATAATCTTTCGTAAAATCAACTGATACACAACACCCTCGTTTACTGCAGTAAGTGAAAGATTAGTTTGAAACAAGAACCTTGAGTAAAAAATGTGTACAATAAGACAAAAACCTATCGCTCTGTGGAAAAAATGACATTGGACCACTAATGGGCTACTGATAAAGTGATAAGTTTTAAAAAATCTTTCGTGTTCTTCTTGTGCGCATTAAAAACACTCCTGTGTGAAAACATATATATAACTCCACCGACTTCCAAATCTCACCAATTTTTAGTCAACTTTTTATTGCGCTGCGTAGGCAATTATGAGCACGTGGTTTGCGCTGTTTCTGTATCGCAGAATATTTGACTGTAAACCAATGCAGGAATTTTTCGTTTTGATTTTTAGTAGCATAGATTATCAAAAATACCTTCCCAGTTCTAATGAAAAGTTCATGACTCAGACAAAAATACGAGGTTCGTTTAAGAAAACATTCAGTTTTACGTTGAAAAAAAAACGTTCTATGTTACACGAAGCTACTGTGCATCCGACAACTCCGGTTATCGCAAACTTTGCTACTTAAACGCACCTTTCATTCATGTTGGTTTCAACTGAAATTTGTGGCTAAGTATTTTGATGCATTTCTACGATTTTGACCCTATGGAAAATCACATCTGTAATGAAACGCCTGTTTTGTGGCACATACCCTGTTTTTCAACTTACTTTCAACCACGTGCACGCCGTATGCCTCCCTAATTTAGAACACGATAAGCATTAAACAAAGTACGGTCAGGCGCTACTGCCTCAGAAATGACAGGTTGCTGTGAGAAGGAAAGAGTAGATAAAGCTTCAGGAAAGCCATTGACACGCAGCTATGAGTACGTGGCATCTTATTAAAATAGTGGGATAAGTGTTATTACTAGCACCATAGATCCAAAGAGTGGCTGTTTGCGACATATTAAGTTTAGGGTTATTTTCATGGGTGGCGGAACCTTTTTCAAAGTGGGGGGGGCACAAGTGCACGTCAAAAATCTATAGAAAATTTTTGTGGTTTGATTTGGCAACTGTGACGTCACAAGCATTAAAATATGATGTCATTACCTTTACACCATATGAAGGTCTAAATTACACTAGTTTAGACAAAATTACACCACTATGAAAACGTTTCAGTGAACCACCTAAAATTCAAATAGTCTGTTACAGGAGTGATCCACGTCAACAGCGTCACTCGGGCTCATCATACGATTTCTTCTGACTGAATACAACCGTTCGACGCTTTGCGTCACTGAAATGTCCATTTGCTTTCATTCTGGTTGGCATTAGTGTTGCTCTGTGACGTTAGTAATAATAAATGAGAAGTTCTCATGATAACTTCTCCATTGTTGAGTAACGCACGTCACAGAGTAATGATAACGCCAGTCATTCCTCTGCTTACTAGGCTCATTCATATTAGTCCGAGTTGCTGGAAAATTTACCGTTTGTTTGAAATTATTCTCGAAATGGGAACTGTCTGATAGATGCGCTCGAGTGAAGCGTGAGCGAACAAAGTCGAGAGAACGCCTACTACGAACGATGTTGTTTTATTCAGGTCACCTGCAACATGAACAGCAAAGGCCAGACATGGAATGAAAATATATGAACAGTGACAAGGTCCAAGTGAAGTGGGACCGTGGGTAGTGGCACAAATATACAAAGCAAGCAAGCATGCATTCTCCGATATAAATCGTAATTGAAGACTCGGGCTGAGCCCGTGTGCCGGAGTCGCTACTGGGTTGTTAAAAAAACAAGAACACAGCAAAACAGGCAAAAATGTAACAGCATTGATACATTCTTAAAACACACAATTTTTCCACATCGTGAACACAGAAGTATCATGACTGAATACTCATTCTACAACTGCATTAGGCACAGGAATGCAAAGACATGACAAAACAACTAGCAAGTTGTCCCTAAGGATGCCAATTGTGTTGCCAATGCAGAAATAAAATATAGTTGTTTAGCGTTGCCAACGCAAAAACAAAAACACAATTGAAATTGATCTGCCAAATATTTAATTTTGCGTATAAGATTCAGTAAAATTTCACTATTTAGAATGGTGTTAAAACGCTTGTAATTACACCAATTGTTTAATGGTGTGGCACGAACATTTTCTACACACAAGCATGGGTGTCGGAAGAAGGGCAAGAATTTGAAAATTTCAGCAAAAAGCTGTTTTCTTGGTTTCGGGTGGTAAAAAACAAATTTCATCACTTTTGGCCCCCCTAGAAAAACTTTTGGAAAAATCCAATAGTGGCCCCCCATGGAAAAATTCCTTCAGACGCCCGTGCATACAAGTATGTAAAGTTGCACCATTTTTGTGAAAAATTGTGTTGTATTACAAATTTGTGATGAACTCTGAAAACACCGCTGCAAATATGTTGAAAGAGTTAGAAATGCCTCTCCATAGTTTTTAGTGTTACCATGCAATATACCATTTGCGATTTAAATACTTTTTTATTACGTTTCGTTTGTCCAGAATACATATTTCTAATCAAACGCTTTGGAATCAAAGTTGGTCACGTGATATCGATATATTTCTTCTTCACCCTCCTCCTTTTGAAAAAGCTTATATTTTTCAGTCTGCTTCTCGTTGGCAAGCATTGCAATAGCAAGCAAAATACAAACTGCAGAACATGTTTGCTAAGCCATTTAATACTGTGTTTTTTGTCTTGAAGCAATCTCTCAGTTCGACATTTTTTCACTCTTTGTGACATTATAAACCTGTTCAGACTCTCAAAATAAGATGTCAGCTCGCGTACAAACTAGGTTTTCCACAACAAGAGTTTTCTTCGCGAAAGTTTTTTCGTCAGTCTTTTTCCACCATTTCCAATAGACACTAGTAATACCTTCCCACCAATTAACATTCGACAGGAACAAAATGCGAAAATTGTCATCGTTGGACTGGCAACAACAATACACATGACTAGCGCAGAACTTCATTCAAATTCATTCTTCCATTTTCACATCCCTTTTTCCTCTCAGGAGGGCCGTGGGAATAGCAGCCCTACGAGGACTCGAAATGCATAACGCCTTTTCAGCAATCATCGATAGTTCCGCTGGCTTCACACCAAGACAGGACTAAGTCAGGTCGCAGATGTAGCCACTCCATCAGGTCTTTGGTCGACCTCTGGGCCGCTTTCCCGTGGATGTGTCCAGCAGGACTGGCCTCGTCAATCTTTCCCGGGACATTCTGGCCAT
>Ga0210059_1002979_pt1 | contig 26886 bp, 18 predicted proteins | sample Ectturendosymbi2_FD_188042 | JGI IMG/M metagenome (GOLD analysis project Ga0210059, IMG submission 188042) | Ecteinascidia turbinata endosymbiont from Florida, USA - Sample 2 (SPAdes) (version 2) | ecosystem: Host-associated > Tunicates > Ascidians > Unclassified | place: Key West, Florida... | reverse complement strand
TAATTACTGCGCTCTGACCGAAGTGTTCTTGCTGCCTCGTATTCAGTTATGTTCTCTGCATCGTTTGAGCTGGCTGCTTCTGTCGTACGACTATTGTCATGACTATTTTCTGGTCTCTAGTATGTTGAAACTCAGTTCTTTAAAGCCTAGTAAATATACTCGCTGGATACTTGCATCAATAGGCCGTCTTGTCACAGTGTATTGTGCAAAATGAAACTACAGGGTGGTCCACAAAGAAGCATTCAATTTATCATCTTTTCATATCACATTAATCCAGGCTTCTGCTTTCATTTCATATCACATTAATCCAGGCTTCTGCTTTCCAGGTAAATCATAGTTAGAGCTGCCAAGTTTTATTTCCCAGATTCAATGGATCGAGCATCAAGATGTTCCGTGCAGGAGAGGATAAAGATTGTTGAGACGGAAAGTTTTGCGACGAAATATGTTGTCCTAACTCAACGACAATTTCGGAGGGATTTTCCAGACATGAATGCTCCAACCAGACTTACAATAAAGTGACTACTGAACAAGGGAGACGGGAAGTGTACAGGATAACATTAAAGATCGCAGTGGCCGGCCACGGTCAGTCAGGACAGTAAATCACATCATGACTGTGAGAAAATGATTGGAGCACTTTCCAAACAAATCCACAAACAAGGAGTTCAGTCATGCGCCAGGATCTTCACCTGTTTTCGTATGAGATACAGGGGCGTAACGAGGGTAGATGACGCCCTGGGCAAGAAACGAGTTTGGCGCCCCCGTCATTGAACCTAAGGTCTTTCGGTAGCAAATGTACTGTAATGAAGAAAGCATTCACGATATTGTTGGGACTTTTCGGGCCCGGGGAATTGTGCCCCCTCGTCGTTACGCGCCTGGATATATACTTTACAACCTCATGCCGTACCAATGCTAATAAGGCTGAGCAACGTGCCTTTGGACAAACCATCAGTCATAGAATCGAAGACCATCCTGAATTCTTGGACTTCATATTTTTCTGTGACGAGGCGAATTTCCACCTCAGTGGTTACGTGAACAAACACAATGTGCGCTTTGGGTCTCATCCTCATGACCATCAGTATCGCCCCCTCAGTGTGGAGAAAGTGATTGTTTCGTGCGCGTTGGTCGTAATAGCCATACTGATTCGAGTATGCTCATGGACGCCGGGTAGCTGAACACAGAGCGAAACATTGAACTAACAAGAAGAAAATTCATCCTGGCACTGAATCGGAAGCGACCAGTGGACATGAATACTGTGATTTATCAGCAGGATGAAGCAAGATCGCAATGCTTCACTCAAGCAGGTCTACTTCCACCGTTACTTCACTGGAGACAGGGCCGGTTTCAAGCCGATTTGACCGATTTCTTCTAACCGGGCCCCGCGCTACGCCTACTAATCAACACAAACTTACACTTTCTATCGAAGCTGTTTGTGTATAGTGCCAGCGCAGGTTTTTTGACAAAAACGGTTCTCAAAAATTTTCCAACGGTCTCTCAAGATACAGTACAAACTCGCTTTACTACCACCATCAAAGTATAAAAAAACATGCTTTATATTCATCTCGGTATTCAGATAAAACAGTTGCGCTCTCTTATTCCTTTGCAGACGGCAAGATCAACCTTCAAGAAAAACCCTGGTGGTGCCCATAGTATTTTGTAAGCGTGAAATCCGTTGTCAACGAAAGTCCAAGTAAACTGCGTGGGTTTTAACGACCTTATCAATTTCTATAGTAAGAACGGTCATTGTCTTCAGTAATGTGTAGCCAAGTTTTTTTCACTAGCACCTCGTTAAGACAGAGACGGCTTAAGTTTTGAAGCTGTTTCCTGTTTCATTTATAAAAGGGTTTCGTATTTGGCAGATCATGTTTCAATAGTTGCTGCAAAATACGGTTCGGTAGTTGTTGATATTGCAATAGTTAAGCTGCTACTTGTCTACTGAAGGTAACATTTAACTCGTAATTGCAAATGTGTGGTGCACTGCTTAGTCTTTTTAACAGCCTTGTTCATTTTCCTTCTCGTAAAGATTTGATGAGGCAACCTGAGATTGGCGAAAACGTTTGAAATAAACCTAGTTGTAATTATGAATGACTATTTCAGGTGTCCAAAAAACAACGGTTCCTTTAAAAAGTAACAGAAAATTACTAACAGTGAAGCCATTTACAAGGTAACAGAAGTGACAATTTGGTTCAAGTGCAGTAAGCCTCATGATATTCTTGTGGTGAAAATTTGATGTTCTTGTTGTGGCATGCATCTCACAGATTGGTGTCGTAACTTCTGAGATATAGCTTAACAAATTGAAAGTTGCAAGAAGTATGAAAAGGTGGAAAGTGGAATAACTTTCGTGGAAGTTTAAGGCTACTGCAGTACTTGCCCGGAAATTAAAGTAGGTTTAAAGTTATTGGGAGATCTACAATCACTTCATATATTTCTTTAGTGTTAACGAAAATAATAAATACTACGGCCAAAGCAAACGATACAACTGACATCTTGCAAACGTTTCGATAACAACTGTTATCATCTTCAGTGCATAGCAATGATGTCAGTTGTATCGTTTGCTTTGGCCGTAGTATTTATGTCAGTTGTATCGTTTGCTTTGGCCGTAGTATTTATTATAAGGCTATTTAGCACTTCCGCTTTTCGTTAACGAAAATATTTTTTAACCTCAGAGATATTCAAAGCTTGCTCTAATATTGTTTGTACTCCTTTAATTGGTGCTCTTAAGTGGTTTTCACTGCTACCATTTTCCACTGAGAGTATACCCTAAATGTCACATCATATTGAAGATGGTGACGACGTAGGCAGCCAGCGTGGTCATGTTACGCCAGATAATCAAAATGGAAGTTTATGTACGGGAAGTGATATAGCCTAAGTGGTGTCGAAAGTGTTGATTCTGACAAAGAACGAACCTCGTCGGATGGTGCATCTGATGAGGCATACGAGCAAGAAAATTCAAAATCTGGATGAACAAATAATCCTGCTACTTAGCCAGATGTCATGAGTCGGAAGGTTAGGGACTAACCTGGACTAGTTAGCCCAAATTGGACCACCTACAATCATAGTAGAAGTTTTCCCCAGAAACAAGAGTGATGGACACGTTTTTTTAAGTTTCACTGCAGAAAAATACCACCAAATGGTGAAGTGATAAGTCATCCATGGCTAATATTCCTGGCCTGGAAACGTGGAATCTTTTGCTACTGGTGCAAACTGTTCATCTCTGGATATGCACTAGCACAACACTCAATACCTCACCTCTCTGCAGCAACAACACTTGTAGTATCTGGTCAGGGAGGTGCCTGAATAGAAACGAGGTACTGATGAGAGTTGTAATTCTTTGATTTTTTTGGGTTTTACGGCGCTGTCCATTGAAGTCTCTGCTTGAGATGTCTTGGCGACATCCTTTCGGGCCTCACCTTTTCAACATCACCGATTTCTATTATTATGCCTTGATGCACCCCCTCAAATTTCTACACATCACTGAGTGGGGCCCCGCAAAAGTATTTCCAATCGGGCCCCGCACTTGCCAACGCCTGCCCTAACTGGAGACAGGCTCACCTCCCGTTGTGCGAACCACCCTTGGCGTGCACATTCTCCAGACTTATGCCCCGTGGATAATTTTCTGTGGGGATACACAAAAGACAGGGTCTATATGCTAATCTGTTATTTTTCTCTGACACATTTCTTTGAGACATTTCGGTCCCGTAATACTCACCATAACAGTATTCAGTAGATTTTGACGGTATTAACTTAATTTTTTTCGGTCATTTAAAAAAAATTCAGTCAATGACCGGAAAATTAAACCCAGATGTTAACAATCCTCAACTTATTGATGCACTTAGGAATAACATTCCAATGGAGATCGGAATTGCCCATGAGATTTCGAACAGGATATTACAAACTTCAGTGCGAGATTAGCCAAAGCGATTCAGCGCCAAGGAGCTTGGATTGGGCACATTATAACAGCAGATGAAACTTAATGTATAAATTGCAAAGTTTTCCTTTCAATACAAGCTGCTACTTATCAAAAGTGGACCACCCTATAACCTACGTCTATATCTGCATTGCCTGTAACTTAAATCCTCCAACTTTTTCCTGTAGCTATAGACCTGCCTTCAATTTTATGTCGTGCTTATTTATTTTTATTATTTGTTTGTGACCAGACACGAAATCCATAGTATAAACACACACCCACTTGTGAAGCAACTAGAATGTTTTTTGTGAAGTGACATGGATAAAAAGCAGAAACACCCACTGCAGGGGTGAGTTGTGTCTGATCGAATGTTCCAGTAAACATGCAGATGACAGGTCATAGCTTTAGCGTGAAAAGTAATGTTTACAAGAGTAGTAAATCTATTACTCGGAAGTTCAAGCGATGGTCATCTTTGTGTTGATCAGAAGCACCAACCGAGAGCTGGCCTTCGCGAATGTCGGCCATGACAACCGGCTGCCTGACAGACGTGTTCCAGGAAAGTTCCCGCTGTCACAACATCGACCCTCTCTCCGAACTAGGGCAACCAATTTGTTGACCTAAAAACTTAAAATTTTGACCTTATTTTGACCTATCAATTTCCTGCGTTTGCAACTGATATTGTTGCGATCGGAAAAGCCCGAGCGGCATGTGCGCAAAGCTTCGCACCGTGGCAGCAAGCAACAACAGAGTTCACGCGCCGCGATCACTCTATTATTGCTTGTTCGCGCCACGTATATATATTGTTGTTGTTCGCGCACATCCCGTTCGTGGGGAATCACACATTTAACGCAACGCCACCGGAGAGATTGCAACAATATAATAAGGAATACAAAACTTATATTGGAAGTCAAACCGGCAAGTCAAAAATATTCATTCTGTTGAAATGAAACAAGAATAAAAATTTGAATAACCCAACGAAACTAGAAGTAACAAACATTGGCCGAAAATAAATCCGAAAGCACAAGAGAAATACCCAGTGTCAATAATTATCTTGAAGCCACTGAGAAGGTTCTGCATTGTTACATTTCAACATTAAGTACTGCTTCACATTGTTGCCTTCAAAGTTTCTATGTGCATAATGGATTGAGAATTTACCAAACCAAATACTGCAAGATCACATTTCTTGCCTTACTACGTCTAGCCTACTTGTATTAAATCGTCCAGTAGTGGGCAAAACAACATTGTTACGTCAGAGGTCGCAAAAACATTTTATTTCAGAATTGCAACCGCACTTCAATATGCATTGTTGTAGCTTTAAAATATTGAAAAAAATTAAAATCTTGCTGCATTTTTTTTGACCTAACTTTGGAGTCGCTCATGGTATCCGTGTGAAATTTGGTTTATGGAGGTTTCTTACACTTTAACAAAGGCAGAAAATTTTTGACTTTATCAACTTCTGGTTGCCCTTCTCATAACCCCACCGTGGCTCAAGATTCCTGCCTACAGCGATCCGATGAAGCGTTGACACTTTCGCAAGGCTGATTAGAGTCACTTTTGCCTTCTTCCAGGATCCGTAGAGAGATTTCCACTTCCAGACACAACAAACATCGAGAAGACATAACTATGTGAGATCCTGTTATTTTTAGCTAAACAATCTATCCCATCGCAAGGGATAGATTTGTTCTTGCACTGTTCGTTGCAGAACGGGTGTTTGTGCCGCTTTTGCACTCGGTCTGTCGTACGTCTCGTGTTTTTCTTTTGTATGTGTTTTTGCTTTTCTTCATAAGAATCATAATCCTTGCATTGGATTTTGAACGACGACGTGTATTAATATCGCGAGAAAATACAAATTGATTGATATCCCACGTGGTTGTGACAAGAACTATGTGCCATGATGGGACAAAGAGTCCGAGACCCTTTATCGCTTCTTCCTCCTTGACCAGAGTCTCAAACAGTGGTGTACGCAGAAAATTTTCATGGGGGGTTCATTCAGTGGCATATGGTGGTCATTTGTACTTTGTGTGCGCTGTTTGTTACGTCACAATTCGATGTCATAATCATGTTTCCAAAAAGTTTGTTGACACAATATGCATATTCTTCTGCACGCACTCCCCTTATTTTATATAAAATATCAGCACTCCAAGTTAGGATATCGGAGGAAAATACAGCCAACGCTATGACACAGCAGCTCATAACTCAAAAAATATCAATCTGCGCGTTAAAACAGGGGAGTAAAACACACTCATCACCACGTCAGAGTAATTCACAACTGCAAAATCAGGCTGCGCTAATGTTTCGGCGAATACGAACAGTCGAGTGCAGAAGGTGTACGATTGGACTGGTTGGAGCACACCCCGATTTGCAAGATCAAATCTTGCTAAATAATGATGATTAATTGCAGACACATGGTCCATATTGTAAGCACAGTAAACAACGCATGAGCACAAAAAGAATGGTTAGCCATGACTCATTACAGAATAGGTGTTTGCACATGATCACACGGATAAGACAAAAAACATTTTCAACATCACCCAAACTGTAACGTTATATTTTATGACGCCATCGTGTTCAGTCAACCGTGTTACGATCGTGGTAGAGCGAAGATATACAGGGCAGCGCTAACACGAGAATTGAGCACTTTTGCTAACGTTCGGGAGGAAATTTGCTAGTTCTGACGAGAGCGTTCTTTGTTAACAATGAAATATATATGGCGTTTCTACTGAATTCTCACGCGCAAGGTGTATCTGGCAAAAATGAACAATCTACCCAAACACCATGGCGCGGGACCCAATGCAGCTGCATCGGTTTAAGGCCGGCCCTGAGTGTGAGAGAAATGAAGGTATTCTTACATCAAAACTTTGAGGTAAACAGTTAGCCGTTAAAAGGAGCAAGAAGTAAAAGATGAGTCTGATGGGGGTGCACATTGGCGAAGAGATACATGCAACTGTTCCAATCAAGGTTTCAAATGCTTTACAACGCATTTATCGTGAGATCGACAGCGAAATAAATTTCCGAAATTTTGAAGCAGCCAATTAATAATCCTGATTTTTAAAGCAGCGCACGGGAGCTTTTCGTTGTTATGCAAAAGAATTAAGAATGCGCATAAAGTACGCAAGTCATTTTTTGGTTTTGTATAGAAGTCCAGCAAAGTTTTAGTTTTCTTTTTTCCCTGTTGAGACATCAAATGCCTGAATGCTTCTCTGTTAACGACTGATGTTTTTGAGCTCGTGCAACAGTTCTATCATACTACAGAAATTGGTAATTTAGCCAAAGCGGTCAGCGCATGCGGTGATCAGCCATAGCAGACAACATGGAGACAATTATTTCGAATAAAGTGAACGATCGCGGAACATAATCTTAAACATGTGTAGTGAACGGAAGGTCTGCAAAAAGTGGTGAGATGACTCCTGGATGCAGACGATAAATTAGATTCCCACCAAAACCAAATTATCACTTCTTGGCCCATTTACAACGTTTCTTCAAATTTGTATGCAAATTCATTCCGTGGTATTTGCACTAAGTCGACAAATTACAAGGAAAAGGTATTCGAAAACAATGAATGTCCTTTGCGCGGGTAATAAAGTTTTTGCAACACGTCAAGCTCAAGGGGGGGGGGTAACCCCAACCCCCCTTGCGTACGCCCTTGGTCTCAAACACGCGGTACGCGAGTCACATGTGGCCCGCGATGCCTTTTGGGAACTTTCAAAACATCTAAGTTATTTTGTTTATTCACCAGTGTAGTGTTCGACCAGCGAGTGAACAACTTCCTTTTAAAGAACGTAGAGACGGCTAGAAATTATTTGCCTATAGCTCATGATACCTTTTGCTAGGAATAAGATATATGCGCTGTTTCTAGTAAGGTTCAGGTACCGCAATTTTTGCGTCAGCGTCAGAATGCGGTCCCCGGGCCACTGTACAAGTCCTCATTTGACCCTCGGAGCAATTTGAGTTTGAGACCCCTATCCTAAACCCAGTGGGGACTGACTCTGATAGAGCCGCTTCGTCTCTACTTTCACAGCTTGACAGAAGATGGAGGAATGATGGGAAGCTGTCAATTCCATCGACTACTAGCATTCCAGCCGCAAGGCATGGAGTACTATTAATAAACTTACAGGCAGGTCTGGGCACCCGTCTCGTCTCAGCGAACTCCATCGCTTCCCAACTCGTGAAGAACGAGGCACACAAGACGAGGGACCGCGAGTCCACAAAACTCGTCAACAAGGTGATCGACCTATGGAAGGTCCCAACAGCTGAGGGAAGTAGCATTTCTAGCCCCTTCACGCCAGAGGAGCTTGTGACCCCCATCACCTGGAGCCAGGAAAACCTTATGCATTTGATTCTATTCTCCCAGAGTTTATACTCCGCGCCAGACAGAACCGTCGCCAAAAATTCTCAACTGGAGGGCTTTACGTTTGTTCCGGGGCCTTGACATTATGAAATTCGATAAAAACTCCACCGATTATAGTGCTTCATAATTCAATTTGGGAGGGCTAAGCCCCCCGTGGCGACGGGATTGACGCTAGGTCAGCTCTCAAATCCTGGTTATGTGGTTTCTTCACTTCCTGCATGCGCCAACTCAAAAATCGTAGTGGTTGCGATCCCCAAGCCAAGTATGCCATTGGGGGACGCAAGTGATTATCACCCCATATCTCTACTGTCTGTCCCCTTCAAGATCCTCGAGAGACTCATCTACGTTCGTGTCGAACCAATCATCGAACCATTACTCCCGCAGGTACAGGTGGGCTTTCGACACGGGAGGTCGACCATACATTAGGTCATCTTGCTGATGCAACATGCAAAACATTGCGGATAGATCTTCGGCTAAGAAGGCGGGGGTTGTGTTTGTCGATCTCACAGCAGCCTGCAACACTGTATGACATCGCAGCCTCACCTCCAAGTTACTGTGATTGCTACCTGACAGGCACTTGTTCCGCATGATCATGGAGTTGGTTGGTAATCGCAGCTTCACCCTTTCCAGCGGTAACAACAAACGGAGCAGGTCACGACGCCTCAAGAACGACGTCCTACAGTGATCCGTCCTGACACCCCTTCCTTTCAACATGTACACCAGTTCTGACTTGCCAACCACCGTATCCAGAAAGTATGCATACGCCCACGATCCAGCAATCGTGCATGCTAATGGAGACTGGTGACAGTATGTGGAGTGCTCAGCAAAGGCATGGCGACAAAACGTAAATACCTCCAAACGTTGGAAGTTAAAGCGCAGCACTACGCTGTCCTTTGCAGAAGGACAGGGACGAAACTTTGTCCTTTTGCTCCAAGCACAAATGCCTCGAAAGCAACGCTGGACAGGACGCTCACTTATCCCGGACACCTCCAGTCACTTCGCAAAAAGCTGACCTCACGTGTCGTCCTCTTGAGGCTGCTTGCTGGAGCAACAACGTTGCGAACAGCTACGTTAGCCCTGATCCATTCAACAGCAAAGTACTGCGCTCCTACCTGGGTGCCATAGTGCTCACACCCGACTCATTGATCCCATCAACGACACCTTGCGAACTGTGATTGGATGCCTGCACACCAGCAGACATTCCTCCTATCCTCACGGGCATCTTGAGCTGTGTCGCAAAGGAGCCACATTGTGGCCAGCACGCAGTACCATGGAGTCCGGACATCTGCTCCGCTCAGCTCTCTCCAGTTGACCTGCTGGGAACGCACCGTTGCACGGCAACAACAGAAGTGCGGCGCTCTGGGCTGATCACCGATGTAATGCGGAATGGTTGGAGAACACTACGAGACTCCGTACTTTCATCCCTGACATCGGCACACGCCTTGCTGGAATGGCTCTGCCAAGAACAGCGTGGGTCCTGCTTAACCCCCTCCACTCCTGCTTACGCAAACGGGGTATGAATGGCCCCTTATACGGCTTGTGAGTGTGGGCAGAGGAACAGAACGTTGACCATGTTGTCCTTCACTGTCAAATCCATCGACCTCTCCCATGGAGCGCATGACCTGACAATACTGAATGACGAGACAATCGAATGGCTGTTCAACACATCACCGAGATCTATTGCGGACTAGCAGTGGCGAAGAACTCGCTCAAACGATGACGAAGGACTAGGTTACTCACGCTTGAACATGCGTTCCCTGAGCCACGAGTGTATAAACTATTCAAAGCAAACTTATGTATTAGTTTTTGAGTCCAACTTTGGTGACACGGTTCTCGAATCTCACTTAAAGAGCATATAAATCAAGTTACGCACAAGGCAGCCAACTGCCATATGTGGCAATAATATAATTTGTTGACTTTTCTTTCCAAAGTGGATAGCGCGGTGAGGAGTGTATCTTTGAAACAAACTTTTCATTCAACCAAAGCTACTGGCGACAGGGCATGAGCCATCGCGGCCGTGGTTAACTATTCAAACAACGTATTATAAATTGGCAAATATGTAACGTAGCCCAATGAACATAAACTAACAACGAAGTTAAGGCAGAGCGCGACAATGCATAAAAGGCGGCAGTCTCGAAGAGAAAAATTTCAGTGCTCGCTTCGTAGGATTGGTAGTAACTGGTAACAACACCGCATTCACTCTGGCATACAACCTAATGTACTGCTGCAACAACTGGGACAATAAAACCACATGCGAGCGCGGAACGAAGCGTAATCGAGCGATTTGACTAAAACCGAAAAACCAGTTCCAGTACAAATTGTGACAGTGACTTTGCAGCCTAAACGACAAATGCCCCGTCTGTTCTTAGAGTATTTGGGGTGTGCATTGAGCAGCACACAAAAGTTGTTTCGGTATAACATTTTGCAGAATTGGCAAGACTTGAAAAACGTTGTGCCATCACAGTAGATTCTTTAGCGAGCGAAAACTTGGTAAACCGAGAAGACAAGCAGCAATCACAGTGACAGCATGGTCCTGCTGGGGTTGGAGTAGACAAAACGAAAGCTAGTATGTATGCACCACGAAAGATATGCTTTCCCTCAACGTTTTCACGACATTTTCTCTAAAGACCAGCGCATGTGGATGTAGATAGGGCGCGACCTAAGGATTTGCACCGGACTATCTTTTCATAAATGCACATGAGTGCGTTTTCCCAAACGGTTAACTGGCGCAGGAAATGGACAAAAACACAAGGTAAAGATAAAAAACTGAACAACTCGCGGTTCAACCCGAAAATATTCAAGTAACTATCTTAACGCAACGAATGATTTACACTTCAAAGCACAAGTGCGAACGAAAAGCAGGAATGGCACTGCGAGATAATTGGCGATCGGTTACAAACAAACATGAATTTTATAGTTCAGCGTCAGCGACATTTCATGATCAATCGTGAGTCCAAATAAATAAGAACAATTCATGGTATTCACAAATGAAGACACAGTTCTGTCGCCATGGGGGAGCTTTTGTGTGCTTGCCTCCCCAAATAAAGTTCCTACCCCTCACAAACTAAACTGTGAAACACTATACATCAGTGAAATTGTTGACAAATTTTAGAATGTGAAGCCTCCCTGAACGAACGTAAAGCACCCCTATTGCAGATTTTCTGGCGACGGTCCTATGCAGACATTCGTTTATACCAGTGTGAAAGCACGTGCGATTATAAAACTCGATTTCGTTCAGAAAGAGACTGACGGGACACCGAAGAAACGTTTACACCGTTGATGCGTGACGTGAGAGATGCGTATTTTTTGTCAAACAGAAGCGACTATTTTCTTCTTTCATCAATAAACCCTACAACACGAGAATTAAATTTAGCAGCAACATGTCACGCTTCACGAGCTGAAGCAGCGTTTAAAGCGCAGTAGAGCACTTCAACGAAACCTCTCGCAGCTGATCAATAATGACAAGATCCTCAGACAGCAAACTTCCCGTGGACGTTTCGTCACGTGACCGGTAGCTGTTGCGGTCACCGCGTTTACCCCGGTTATCCTGCATGTGCACTGCTGTCGCGTCCCACACGCTTTCCCGGTCATACGGATTGTCGCGCGAGGGCGTGGCGAGATCACCGCACTTCTTTAGCGTTCTTCGAACTCCGTAAAACTTACGAGGGACCAGGTGTGGTTCAGACACACGGTCTGGCAGTCTGTGAGATGAAGGGCCTGCTGCTTCTACGGGTTGCGCTGCGTCGTCGACCGAACGAGCGGATATCCGGCAATCAACTTCCGTCGGTATGGAAACGTCGCGAGCTGCATCGCAGCTGCGACAAACTCGATCGCTGTTCCGTTTTTCAGGCGTACCGGGGGGTACCAAGCCCTTAAAGAGTGCCACGCTGACACCGGAGTCCACACTCCGCGCCTCCACTACAGGCCGAGCAGCGGGCAATGAGGCTTTGACGGGACCGGTATCGGAAATCGGCAGACAAGAGTCATGAAAAGAATTTTCGAACTCGTCGCTCGCTGCGCTTTCTTTGCAGTCGCAGCAACGACTGGGAGCACTCCCTCGGCTCCACCCGCGGCCGATCAACTCGTCCAACCTGGCCAGGGCGGCTTCCTCGGCCAGCATGCGATGGTATGCTGCTTGTTGCTCGATCCGGTGCAAGCACATCGTTCTCTCTGCTCTGATCCGTTCAGATGTCAGCCTGTCCAGGGCTCGGAACTGATATTCGGTCCGCTCCTGAAGATCGTGCACTTTTTGCAGCATCAACGAATTCGTCTACAAACACGCGAGTAGGTTACAGTGCGCAAGAATATATTTTACCTGACCAAGCAGACGTACGCAATATAACTACGTCTTGTAGTATACAGCAGAACACTGTATAATGTAACTTTCTAGAATCAGATGCTAATTACATGCTTTGGAGAACGTTTCACGCATTATGTAATAAAAATATTGACCCTGAAACGAGACAACGATTTCATGATATTGTTGCGAGATTTGACGTGTAACCATTGCAGATCCGATTTTTCAAATCCAGAGAACTGTCTCGTCGCCAACAACAGTGTCCATTGGACAAACTGGTGACGAGCAATAAATTGTTGGCATGCCAACGGTGTTATCTGCCGTTTTAAGATAAGAAACATGGGCAACGATATTTATGAACACGGCGCGACGATCACCATTTTCTTTATCGAATTCATTTGAAAATCTTCGCTTTCGATCCAAACAACTGGATATGTGTTGGCTTTAACTGCGAGTTTTTGGCTATCAAAAAACTTCTTGGAAAAGACAACGGTAACTATGAGCCTCATCTAGTAAAGAAAGCGCAACTGCCTTGCTTTATTCAACTCGTACACACATTGGTAACGCCCCGGTTCTTTTTTATTTTTTATAAAATATCGAAGCCTCCTGTGGTGGAATTAGGCCAATGATCAAGCCCTGGCCTTATTGGCATTTTGGAATAAACAAACAAACGTCAATCAAAACAGAAACGAATTTCCTTTTTTTAAACGTTCTTGACAATTGCATCCAATACGAGGAAGTACAGACACTAAAACAGTTTCAGTTGAAATGAGGATTGGATTTCAAACGATGCTAACGTTCTCCACGGCATACACAAGCTCCTTCCAGTCTGCTGTGCGTACGGTGGGCATGTGCACTTATCGGTGCAACCCACCTGCGCAAAGTTTCTTTCAAGATCATTTCTTGCTTGCTGAATGCTTTGATGAAGATCACTGACGATCTGCGGCGTAGGATTGGGCAACTGTTCCACGACAGGGGTTTGATAAATGTCTCCATTGCGATCTCTACACAAGATGGTTATATATTATCGCAACAAACGCCAAGACAAAGGTGGATTACTCAAGTTGTCTTTAGCCCATATGAGATATTAACAAAAACATAAGGGATTGGTTTTAACTTTTCATCAATTTTCTTCCCATTATCCCATCTGTCATTGAAACCATCGAAGTGCATCAGGCTAAAAACTGTCTGCTACTACCAATACCTGATTCGGGAAAAATCAACATAATTATCTGAAAGAATTAATATCTTTTTAAAACTGCACCAGTGCTTTCAAATTACACAAGAAGTTTGTCGCATTTCAGCAATGCGTTTTTGATTGAGGCTAATCTCAGCCAGTGTAGGGCAACCGAAATGTGCCAAACTTCAAGTCTGGTAATGGAATGATAAACGTTGAAGCTTATCACGCGAACATATCAGCAGTTGAATAACCAAGTCACTCAGGGCATTACTCTACGAGTTCATGTAACGTGAAGCAATGCAGTGATACTGATCGCCAAGTGAAAACAAAAAGATGCTGACTACGGTATTTGAAACTCGGCACCAGCGCAAGACAGTCATCATCAACAACATTTAATCTCCGTTTTCGGTGGATCTACAGTTCTACCAAATACTGATTAAGTAAGAACAGAGAGTGACTATTGGTGATAATTGACTTCATTTTAAATGAATTTCACTGATAAGATAACAAACACACAGGTGATTTTCTTTTGCTGGAAAATGGCACTTCAACAACACTCGTAGCAAACACAGGCGTTGCCAGGGGGGCCTAGGGGGTCATGACCCCCTAAATTTTTAGAAAATAGTTTTTTTGTGCTTTGAGCGGCGGTATTTCAAACAAAAGTGTTATTCGCCTAAAATCAAACAATGTGACCCCCCAATTTTCCCTCCCCAAATTTTTGGGCTTGCTACGCTACTGGTGGCAAAGCTACCCACGTTCATCAAACATTGCCATGAACAAGGCGGATGTTTGGAAGTATGCGTTTCAGACTCCAGTAGATCAGTAAAGATGCGCTAACACAAAGTGAGTGTAATATATTGCAACAACAGTGAGAAAACACACTGTCGACGATCGTTATTTTACTTGTTTGCATGAAAAGGCGCATAAGGTCATTCGCACGGCAAGTGAAACATCGAATCAAGATTTTGTTAAGTCAACGTGAGACCTAAGTAACTTTTCACGAATTTCTCTCGAATTCCGACTGAATCGAAATAACCATACGCATAAGAATTGTCACAAACATTCAAGGTACTACGTAGGTAGCAATGAAATTGTTTGCTTGGTTACTGCTCTATTAACTGTGACATTTTCGTAGGTGGTTAAGCAGCATTTACAACATGACTATCTTCAAACGGTTTGTTCCATAACTTTGAAGAGGCGAAGCCAAATCCGTCTCGCTTGGTCGGCCCAAATGAAAGATATCCTCCTTTAAGGATGCCGATCGCGGTTTGAACAAACAAGATTGGAACGCCTTTGTTTTTTCAAATTGTGTGAAGCAAGCGTTCCAGTCGCCCGGTGGCTAAGCCACAAATGTCAGATTTGTTTCGCGTAAAACATGCAATACCAAAAAAATTAAAGCCGTTTGTCCACAATGTTAAAAAAAGCTTAACGTAACCAGAAACACTGACATATCTGATTAAAGAGCAAGAACGTATTTGAAAGGATTTGGATGTTTTGAAATAACACCAGTATCCGCTGATTGGCACACCTCAGCTACACATAACGCTGTGTTGGATCAAGGCCTTGGCTGGGTGAAGGTGAACCGTAAAGCTCATTTCAACAATGGTTCAGCGCGGAAGAAGCGCAGGCGTTCTTATCAGGTAATTGCACGCGAGACACGAATGCGGTATACGCGCAAGCTGCTATGACATAAAGAACGCTGATTACATCACCGTTGCGGCCGACAGCGAACAAACGGTGCATGAAACGATAAACAACTTTAAACCTACCCAGGAATCTGCGAAATGCGAGAAAAGCAATGAAGAAGAGTTTAGCAAGGGCAGCAACGTGTGACATGCTTATGCTTTTACGGACGATTGGAAGCGAAAGGGCAAGCTCATTTGATAATACACTAGAAAAATCTGACCATTTGTGCGGCACAATTTCATGCTATCAATACAGTCAATATATTAAAGAAATTAATTTTCTAAATTAAATGGCTATGCCAGCTTTCGAGAGAAAATCAAACTGATGCGAGGCTTCACTGACGTCGATCGAACTCGCATTTCATCGCCGATACGAATAAATCTCATTTTTACCCCAGTGCTGAATAGTCGCAAAGCCACGAAGATGCGAATGGTAAGATCATTTTGAAAGCTTTCGAGCTGATCATTGAATAATATTTCCTTTTCGACAGTCACAACTGATCTATGCTCTTTTGGACAAATGGTGATTGATACAAAATGTTGCTTCGCAAATCAATGTGCTGTTCTTCGGAAGTAAGACTTGTAGTTACTTTTGATTAATTTTATAGATAGTCATTTACGCTGATTACTGGGAAGCTATATCGAAGCGATAACTGTAGATCAGTCAATGTGTTCAATATTTCTGGAATAATCCTCATTTTCAACGGAGGTTCATCAACAGTATCAAAAAATTCGTTTGAAATTTTGTTTTTCCACACAAATTTTCCGTCAAATGATGTTCTTTTTGATGTTGCTGTAGTTATATTTTCGGGTAGCCCCAGTTATCTTGAGTTTAAACTCTCTATCGAATGAAATGCCTTCACCGCCAAGAATCAGACACTACATTCCTATTCGGCTTTCTACTTCGCCTGCTAGGTAGGCATCGCCAGCTCCTATATTGAAACAGAATTGATTGATTTAAACTCTTCAGTTTGTCAACCGAATCGGAAAGAAAATGAACTTTCAACGACCGAAGTTCGCCATGAATAGAGAATCAAAATGCGTTTGTTTTCTTGTACTTTATTTTTTCCTTACATAGACGGGCAACCATCAGTGCAAACACTGACATGATTCTTCCACTGCAACTTCAAATAGTTTTCATTCACTCGCTTAAATACATCCTTCTAGTGGTGGTTTTTAATTCTTTGCAAAATTAGCATTGTTTTACAAATTTTGCGTTTTTATGATCGAATGTACGCAAGAAGGTAAGCTTTTCCGAGATTATCAGCAGACTCATCCATGTGTGACAAAACAAGATGTGGAGTGCTTCCCTGTATTAGTGGGCGAGACACCGAAAAACGGTCACGTTGAAGAGCTCGAGCCTATCTCCGTTTTGTCAAATACAACGGGATTCATGAAGAATTTCTACGTTTCGTGCCATTTACTTCCACCACTGCGGCGTGCGGAGTCAGCAATATGGCGAGCAGTGCCTACAGAGGTGCGCAGGAAAGAGTACGCACGCTGCATCCCTCAGCAATATATGCGCACCGCTGTAGCCATGAGGATAGTTTATCGTTCTCTGGCGCATCGCAACTACTTTCGATTCGACATGCAATGAGTGTTGTTGCAAGTGTTTGTGTTTTTATTTCGAGGTCTGCGCAGCTCTTATTCGAAAGTTCGTCCAAACCGAAAAACCTACATCTAGTCCAAGAAGTAAACTGATACTTTGCTGTAAGAAACTCGCCGGGAAGGACACGATGCTGTTATCACGTTTTGCTTCCGTCAGTTGAGCTCCTCCCCCTTAGCCAGTGGGTAACTAGAGGCTTGAGTCAGGGAGGAAAATTTAGCTGAAAGTGGCCCACCAGCCAACACTCAGAAAGAAATTTGAGAAAGATGAATCGGATGTGGATGGCTATACAAAAACCCTAAATCACCGGAAAACACTAAACCCTAAATCACCGGAAAACACTCGGAAAAACGCAAAAAAAACAACCTATTGCAAATCAAAAAACACTAAAACCGAAATAAAAGTCCGGGCTCGGTTTTTACATTTAGCTTATGAGAGAGGCGATTCGCCCCTCTGACCGCGTCAGTTACGCCACTGCTCTTAGCGCAATCCTGGTTGCGCCACTTGTTTTACAGTCGTGTGTGGCAAAAGTTTAAATGGTAAATTCTGCATTTTGCAGCGCAATTTGGTAGAAGTAGTCCACGTTTTAAATCCGGTATATCCCCGATATGGAGGCGGCCCGATTAACCTAATGACTTGCAATTAATTTCAGTCCTTCTCTCTATTTTAATCGATGCAAAGCGTCGTCTTCACTCACACCAAATTTATTAACTTCCTCTTCTACCTGCCTTCTGGTAAAAGAAAAAACTTCATTGCCCACTATGAAAGGAACGTGTCTTTTCAGTCCGTGCCATCTTTTGTGACAAGAGCAATTTAACTGAAAGCCTATAAGACAACAATTTTTAGCACCTGACGTTTTCAAAACGTCAAGTTTTGGATCGAACAAATGGACATCAGGAACCAAGCAATGGCATTTGCACCAATGTCCGATGCTTCACCGGGATTCGGTAAAATTTTCTGCCAAGGAAAAGGAAAAAATGACTACAAAACACTATCGCACATTGCTCAAAAAATACTAGACAAGAAGCGACTTAAGGCGTAAGAAAGCGGGGTTAATATACTGCTGCAGTTGAGGTGTCGCAAAAGCTCACACATCTGGCGAATTCAAACCCATACACACTAGAGCTTGAAAAGCTAAAACGGTCTAGTTCCGATATTAAATACTGACGTGATGTTTTCTTAAGCGCTTGTCCGCTTTGGAATTTACGGAGGTTCTTGCTGGGTCATCAATGGCGAGTGCTGATCCTACACGTGGGAACGAGTGCTTGATTCATAAAGCCATACCAATACGAGGTTTTTAATTTATAAGCTCTTAGCGAGCAGCAAGTCTGCCATGAAAAAACGATGAATTCTTAAATAGCGACAACGTTAGCAATAAGCTGATGTGGTCAACGCGAAAGGCATAAGCAGCCTGAATGAATGGCACGCCGACCCGCAAAGAAATGACGACGTGCGATTTTTCGTAATTAAAGTTGACAATAAATATGCGTATCTGTTTTAGGAACTGTTGACTCTTTTTTAGAAAATATTATTTAGAAACCATGGCATATTTACACTCCACCATGCGGAGTCACTTTACGAAGAAGTAGCACACAGACTTGGCTGCAAAAACATATTGGGACAATCAGTACAAACCTGTGCAGGGAATAAAGTTGCGGCACGACGTATGGATTCACCGTCAATTTTCTGTGATATTCATCAATATGATGTGGTCCTGGCGAGGATTGCTCAGAAGCAGGTTCTCTGGAACCGAAAATCCATTACAAGGATCGTAATTGACGGGGGAAGACCGAAGCAATGACAAACAACACACCCGCATAACACGCAACACATCAAATCCCGTCAAAGTAAAATGAAAGATCAGCTTTCACAAAAACAAAAATTTGCTTTTCACTAAAATTAGCTCTTGAGCGCAAATCTTCATTCTACAACAACCGAGTCGTGACAATCATAACTTTTCACCATTACACTTAACCACCTATGTAATGTTAAGGGAGGTTTGTAGTAGAGTTCACCACGATTTAAAACATAATGCCATCTCGTACAAGTCATACACCACTTCTTCACCGAGATCTGCGGATTGCATGCGATTCATACCGTGATCTTTGCCTTTACTTTGTAATTTTGTTTTATAAAAATTCTTAGTTTTGGTACAACTCCTGCCCCGTAAGTTTCACACGTGTGTAGTTCCTAAAATCTATCTACACGAAAATAAACTGTTTGTTCAGCGCGTGACGCCGCTTGAGCGACATCATCGTAAACCGAAACTTGCAAACGACGATGTGAACAACAAAATTACTGCAGCGTACAATCCAACGTTGTAACACTTGGTGCGTTATTCATCACACTCCGCGCATTTGTGGCCACCTCCCGCATACCCCGCATAGTGTTTCACGATGTGTCGCGTTTTTCAACATTTCGTTGCTTAGCAACATCTTGCACGAAACGTCAGCACCGAAAAGCAGACTACGACCAGGTGCCAGGTCGACAGAAAACAATGCTCGTTAAAGGTCACGGACATCAAGTCGACAAAAAATATGCACTAAAACAGTGACGCAGGCTTGCAACAAATAACCACACTCGCAAAAGTGGCATCTCACGAACTCACCCAATAACGCACATGAAGCAAATGGTAACTGATGCCACGTGCTTACATTTACCTTGGTTTGCGAACCCTTGAGCCGGATCGACTGTGACTTCGAGAACTTGCTCCTCGCTTTTGTTTGCAACTTGTAGAAACCCTTCAAAAAGTCACATTACGAAATTGTCGCGCAAGAGCCTCGGCATATAGGTCGCACAAGCAACCAGCAACATACCTTTCACCGCTAGGTGCCCAGTCGCAGCTGTCGCATTTGTCACTCTGTAGAAAAAAAAAAAAATAAATAAATGCAAGTCAAGAGACAACGGGAATAGACTGCGGATTATGGACAAACATCACTCGCAATGATACGTAGTTGGTGTGGTACGGTGCAGTCGCGTATTAAAGCAACTGAATCTCCTGCTACTGCCCAATAGCAACTATATGTTGCTGTATAGGCATCTTGGACTTTTCTATGGCTAGAAAGCAATGAAATGCAAAATAAGATTTGAAAACGGTAATGGTTTTGTTTGCAACAATCGTAGAACTGGCCCAAGAAGAAATTTGGGCTACCACAACAACAGTTTTCTGCAAACCAGCAAATAATGCTGATGTCACACGCTGGGATGGCAAGCGGTTCTTTGCCGGATAAACGTCGTGAACACAAGTACCTGCGCAGAATAAGCACCTCTAGGCTCAGAAGAACTCCTAGATTTCTGGGTCGTCCTAGTTACTTTCCTGCCTCTCCGCCGAACTGGTGGCCGTGGTCCTGATAAAAGCATGATAACCAACTCACCTGCAAAAAAACGGAATAGACTGTTTCAACAACAGAAAGATCTTTTCCACAGTACGGAACTTCGTTTTGCGAAAAACACGTCAGGAAGGACGAACTATATCCACGAAACCTATTAACGTTAAGCTGCAATGTACCGTTGTCAACCTCTCGTGCCACGTCCACGGCCGACTTTCCTTCTCTGTTCAGAATCTTCTTGGCTTGCGCTGCGGCGTTGAGAAGAATCCGTGCAAGCGTCGTGTTTTGCGTCAGGACAGCAATGTGCAGCGGCGTGTTCCCGAACTGCAAAGACAAATCAACCGTGACGCGAAGCTGCTCTTGCCAGTAACATGCACTAGCATTTATCGCAAAAAATGTATTTACATCACACCAACAAGAACTGAGTGTGACACACATGTGAAACTGATCTGCTCATGAAAACTTTTCACTATCCAAATAAACTTTTTCAACATTTGCGTGAAACATAATTAGCCACGGGTTAATCCCTGTTACAGCATTTTCTTTTTTTACATTTCGTTCACAAAACACACAGACGTTACTGATCGTTGAGAAAAGCAATGATATTAATAGCGAAACACTGATATCTCTATCGCCAACAACATTATTAGGCAATTAAACAGAACTCGCTTGATTTTGGATGTCGACGTTGCACTTAGAGGCGATCAGCGCCTTCGTGCAAGCAACGTGACCAAAGCGAACAGCAAGATGCAGTGGAGTGTCCCCCTGGTTGTTGCTTTTCATCAGTTCGGGGGTCACAGACATCAATAAAGTAGCTGCGTTGACGTGTCCGTTCGCACAGGCCATGTGCAAAGGAAGGTCACCATTCTGAGTAAGGTAACAAGTTATGGCTGGCATGGTAGAAGAAAACAAGAATATTTGCATCGGCATCCTAACGAACAGACGGTTTCATCGCTTAAAGTAGAAGTTTAGTGACTAGAATTTAGTCGTAAGTGTGGGATGCCTTTTTATTGTTAGAAAAAAATTTCCCAGTTGTTTATTACCTGTGCCGGTCGAAATCCTTACAAAGCCTGCTAGTACATTCACTGTTAGCCAAGTTACTACAGTTGCAATGTTAGTAAACTTGGACAATTAAAACAGTACACAAAAACTACGACTTGCTATATTTTTAGATCGAAGAATGTGCTGGTGTTACAAAATAAATGACTTAATTTATTTCAATTTGCACAACTTTTACAAGTTTCACTGTTCTTCTGCTTCATACGACCACGATTTTCACTTAAATGTCACGTTCAACGAAGTTTTTTCAATGAACATACAGGCAAATTTGGTCATGAATAACACCGAATGTTTCGAAGGTATGTGCAAAGTAACGTGTAAATGTAACAGCTCAGGTCACTGAGTTGAATGAAAATCTTCAAAGGCGTTTTGCATCAATTTTGCTCATATCATGTTCACAAAGTCATTGTTATGTATCAGGTTTCTGACCGGCATTGCGCCTAACTTAGCGCAAGTAAAATGATGGCAGAGCAATTACAAATACTATCACCAACTTGTCTCCTGGCACTAAAACATCTAAGAATCATTATCTACCTATCGCAGTCTCAACTTATCTAGCGACTGAGCCACGCTCTGGCGGCGCGCATAAATCTGAACTCGGAAAGGAGTGTTGAAACGATGAACACTAAGCATTTTTCCGTTTTAGTACAAAACGTACGTTAAGGTGTTAAACATCCTTCACATTTCACCAAAATCCTTCACATTTCAAAGCGCGGAGGCACAAAACAAAATCGGCCATAACATTGCAATACCTGGGCCGAAGGGCCCCTTTACAATTGCACTTCGTTCCAAACAAGTTATTGGCCGGTGTTGCAGTTTAGGAACGTTTTTATGTCGCAGAACGATGACAATACGGATCACTGACCTTGTTTAGGCAATCAGTACTTCCGTTGGCATTGACAAGAAGTTTCAAAATGCGGTGATGGCCACACCGAGCTGCCCCATGGAGTGCAGAATCACCATACTGCAACACAGCACGAACAAACCAGTTTCAAATGTTGTCTTGGATTTCAAAATACAAAAGGTGCAATATGATTAGCTTCGCTATTGAGAACAGTCCGCGATGAAAACAAGTATAACACATGGTGTTTTTTGTTGTTTCAATCATTGGCTGTTGTTGTTTCTCACACACTTCTCATACGACTTTCCTTCCGTTACAAATATTAAAAATACTGATACTTTTCGCAATTTTTTTACATTATTAAACATAAAATAGCGTCTTAAATTTATTAGGAGCAGGCACATTGCTAAAGTAATAAGCTATCTTAGATGACTCCCTCAAAGAATGGAAAATCACCAAAAATGCACGTAGTCTGAATAGCAAATGAAACACTGCTCATGCGGTTTCCTGTAGATCAGGACATTTCTTTTATCATCCGTAGTTTTATATAGCACAGCCCTTTCGATTTCATACCTCACTTTCCCACAAGAAGTCATATTACCGCGGCATGCCAAAAAGCAAGCGTAATATGATCATTAAAACAGATGCAGGGTACGATATCAAATCGGTGGCTCTGTGCCAACCTGGAAACTAATAAGGTATTTACTCGACACGTCGTCATTCATTTCAAACAGCACTTAAAATGTGACTACAGCAACTTTGCACCACAATTTTCTTAATTCGCAATCCAAAATTTCAAATGAATTTAGCCAAACAAAACTTTTACAACTCCACTTTGAAAAACATCAATTGAATCAGAATGCACAAAAATATTTGTTTTGATTAGGTTCGAACACAAGCTCCTCTTACTCTTAAGATGACATCAGACGCACCACTTTCTTTAAGTGTATCTGTTAACGATACTTTAGATCTTGGCACATGAATTTTACTTGGAACGACCTGGTTCTACAAAGACTTAACGTTAGCTTGCAACCATAAATGAGTAAAAGCTTTGTGCAAAATAGGGCGCAGGTAGTGGTTCAACATTTCGTTTTCTTTCAGAGCTGTAGGAAAACTAGCAAAGTGCAACATAATCTCGTTTCACCGGTTGTATATGTCGAACGTCTGTGAAATTGCGCTTATTAAGTACGATTGAGACATCACATAATAGGACAAAAAATTTGGAAGGATTTCACTTCTACAAAAAGTAGACTTCACCTAAGCGCTAACTTCACAATAGTCTTACTCAAGTGAACATCTTCAATAAATCAAATCTGTAGAGGCCTGTTTTCGTTTAGCAACGTTTCTAAAAGTCATACGTGCATTGGATACAACCTGATTATCGATACGCATAGGCTTATCTGAGTCGTATCTGGTGTTAAGACCAGCCAAATTGACAATATAATAGCCCACAGCGACAATGGCGAACGTTGGAACAGCGCTTTGCAGAAACAAATGCTGCTTCCTGTCGAAGAGCTCACTTGCCGCCTACGCTTACTTGTGTGCATACATTAGGTTCGAGTCACAAGATAATTTTCATTTTAGATCTTCAACTATTCTCGGAGCGTGTTATTACACCTACAACAGAGGTTGCAGTTCATAAACAAATTTAATCTGACACATGATATTAAATCTGCCCGTGCTCACGCCGCGACAGCAGCTTTAAGCAGGCACCGCATTTCTTCAAACTCGCAGGGTGCAGAGCACTGCACAACAGCACATCACTACCTGCATGCAAACCTTAAGCTCGCGCACTTTCCGTTCCTAGTTGTGATAACAGGGAATTCGGAAGGACAGTTGCCAAGGAAGCGCAAAAAATCTGTGAAAATCAACCGCATCAATGCAGCGTTTGTGCGTTTTCCCGGCAAGGAAGTATGTTTTGAAGGACAAAAGAAAAAATTCCAAGCAGCGGAGTCGTGCTTTTGAATTGTGCGGGGCGTCGGATAAAGCGAATAACATTGTTTTTGTTTTCACTTTATTTTTTGGAAACAATTGTGAAAAGGTCGTCAAATTTCCTATGATTGACATCCACTTTTGCATGAAAAATCCTTGTCAAAGCCGAAGTTAGAAAACGAGGCAGTCAGAACTTTTTCTTGGAAAACGACGCTCACTTTCAAAATGCCTTCCCATAATCCTATGTCTCCATCTATGGGCTGCATTTTTATAATTAAATCAATAGCCACAATTCGTAATTGTCAACATGCCCCGTTTGACAAAAAGTCAAACCTGTGTTTATTCTAATGAATAATGGAGCAATCCTTGTGTAGGGGTATTTTTGCATCATGTCAGTCGTTGAAAGATCAAGCTGTCGCCTGTCCGCCTGAAAATTTTACCCGCGGTGTTCCACTTCAAAACAGAAGTCTTTCTTATTTCAAAGTACACATCTTTCAACGACTGCTTTTTGAGATGACTTTAGAAGCAGCAGTCTGTCTACACACACACATGATTGTGTAGTGACTATACGAACAATGAAGTATGGAGGTACGATTCCAAACCACATCATACAGTCTCGGAGGTATCGTAGATTGTAAAAAAAGCGTTAACGGTAGAAAATTAACTTTGGAATGTGATTTCAAGCAAATCACAGTCGCATGTTAAAGAATTGCTGTTTGCGATGGTATATATCTGGGAATGTTTAGCGAAAACTCAAGAGTGAAGCACTTTCAATTGTCTTTGGTACACAAATACACATGCAAATACCTTGTTTTGGCAATCCACTGCGCAAGCTTCATCTAGCAGCCTCTGAACAATGAAATCGTTTCCTGCAGCTACAGCCCGTTGCAAAGCTGTGTCACCATTCTAGAAAAATATCTGGATTAAACGAGGGGCTGAAGTAAATATTCAAGAATTCATAATAAAGGAAATATGACATTCCAATAAATAATGGACAATGGAATTGCGTCTGTTTAAGATTCCCCGTGTTTTTGTAACTGATTCCTTTGCATTTTGTTAAACTAGATAGGATCACAGCCATATTAATGCAATTTTTATTAAATACATCACCTACACCCATAAATGAAATCATCAAAAACAGAGGTCAGTTTCAAAGCTTACTAATGTTGCAGCAGCAGGTGATCAAGTGGGTTGCAACGTAAGACCTACATACACATGTTAAAATAAAAATGGCTGATGATTAACCTGGGATCATCAAACCATCAATACCAAAAACTAAGAGCTGACGAGTTGTTTCAAAAGCACCTTGAATTGTTTTTTTCACTGAGACATTTCAGTCATTTGTTTTGTAACAGTATTAAAACTTGCAGTAACACTATTCACTAGCCTACCTTTTCAGACATTATGACAAGTTAACTCAATTTTTTTGGTCATTTCAAAAAAAGTTGGTCTATTACCAAAAAATTATACCCAGCTCTGAATACAGTGCAATTCACTATGAAGATGAAGGTTTGGCTGCTGTGCAGTCAACCTCTCTGCTGATATGAAATGCTCACAACTGATCAGCTCACACTATAGGTTCAAGTTTGCTTTGTTCAAAAGTGCAGAGTTCTTCAACCTGTGTAGGCTGGGTATGTTACACTTTGTCCTCTGATATGGTGGGCCACATATATAATTTACTGATGAATTGATATTTAGTAATGTGAAAAACTTTCTTTGTTCTTTGTTCTTTGTGAAAACTTTCAACGACTGCAAAAAAACAAGTAAATAGTGAAACATCATTGAAACTTATCTTTACTGGTAAAACCAATGGTTCAAGGCATGTTGCATACAAACAAACACAAAACATCAACAAATGAGCATTACTTCAATCAAGCCAATGCACTTGCTTTAATCAACTGGTGTTTTCATGGATCGGTCTTTGTACCCAACAACACAATATTCTACTTCAGTGTTTCCAACCTTTTCTGGCTTGTGGCACCCTACGAAGGAGAATTATAATTTGCAGCACCCAGTGGTGAACCCATAGCAATTTGCTTTAAAGTTTGATGACATTTTGAAAATGTATGTTTTAATGATATATGCAACGACGCATTAGCTTGTGGCACCCCTGAGCATCGTAAATGGCACCATAGGGTGCTGTGGCACTCTGGTTGGGAAACATTGTCCTACTTTATCACCAAACCAGCCAAAACAGTTTAGTGAAATTTTAAATATGCTGAAACACAGTCTTCTAAAGAAGACTCAAGTCAGCTTTCCTAACAGCTACTTTGGAAAGTAAAATATATGTGATGTTTGGGTTCTACATCCAAACCATGGTTTTGCATGTATTCAAAACACATAGGATCTTGACACACTGTGCTAAAAGAAAGGAAAAATGAATTCTATCATCTGTAATTTCCTGTGCTGATGTTGCCGTGGGTAAATAAGTCTATCTGAGAGATGCAAGCATTGGATCAATGCTAATGACTGACATTGATAGCGCTTACAACAGGCCTGCACAACATACGGCCCGCAGGCCACATGCGGCCCGCGAGATCTTTTCTTGCGGCCCGCGAGAACTCAGTTGCAGAAAATATTGCAAAAGCCCGACTTCGGATAATTACTTGTCCTTTCAGAATTTCTTCCACACTACCACGAAATAGACTTTTGCGGCCCGCGGCGAGTTTATGTTGATCAATTTGGCCCTTCGAGCTTTCTGAGTT
>Ga0210059_1002978_pt1 | contig 26886 bp, 16 predicted proteins | sample Ectturendosymbi2_FD_188042 | JGI IMG/M metagenome (GOLD analysis project Ga0210059, IMG submission 188042) | Ecteinascidia turbinata endosymbiont from Florida, USA - Sample 2 (SPAdes) (version 2) | ecosystem: Host-associated > Tunicates > Ascidians > Unclassified | place: Key West, Florida... | reverse complement strand
CTTTGAGATACATTCGTGGCGTTCGCATACTAATGCGTTTCCCGTTTAATTGGCAACCCTGGTGCTGGTGCACAGGGGTGCAATTAGGGTGGGCAAATGGGGCACAATTCCACTGGCGCCGAATCACTATGGGGGTGCAGAATCACTACAGGGGGTGCCGAATGACTGCGGGGGCGCAGAAAAGTCCGAACAATGACACAAATAGTTTCTGGAACACAGTACATTTGCTTCCGACAGGTCTCAGATTAGACCATGGGCATGCGTAAACTTGCTTCTTGCCCCGGGCGCCATCTAACCTCGTTACACCCCTGCTGGTACAGTATCAATGATGCTTACACCACTACCACTGCCGTCTGTTCATCATAATCCCTCTTGTGACGGATTTGCACGTGCTGCTGAAAAGAATAGAATGCGAAAAGAGTGTTTGGTCGACAAAACGTAGTCAAGAAAGACTGAGGGTCACCTATACCTTTCAAATAAGTAAAGAAATAAAAATGTAACCCGCCATTAATAAGTCGCAGGAAATGATGAAAAAAATTCATAAGCCGCGGCATAGCATAAAATAGAATAAATACGGTACTCAACTGCGCATACAGTTAGTTGCGAGAAGAGTTTGTAATATTAACACTAAAGTGTATTCTTACTAAAAAAAGTATTTCCACAGGTTAGAGCAGGTTTTCTCAACCGGGGCCCTCGAAGCGGTTCTCCGGGGGTCACGCGCAGAGGCTTTTACTAATTAGCTCTGCCGTGATATTGCAAAACCCAAGTGTAACAATATTAATTATACGCTAGTTAAAAAGGGAAGGGGGCCATAAACCATGAAAGGTTGAGAACCACTGGGCTAGAGGGTGACTCGGCAAGAAACAACATTCACCCGAACAATAAGCACAAACCAGAGATTGCAAAAAAGCACTGGAAAAATAACATGTAAATACGGCCAGCCAGGCTGTGTGAAAGGTGTTTCGAAACATATGTCGTTATTTTCACGTACATTTTCAGCTGCTCTGGTTAACGCCACTGCTTTAACGTTGCTGCTTGAATTTTTGCTGGAAAAAAGGTTCCAATGGCGGCGTTTTAGCTAACACTGACCATTCTTGCACTTTTTCTCCTTTGCGCTTTTTAGCTGCTGATGGTAATATAGCTTTTGGCATTGCGCTAGCTAAATACTGCAATCTCGTTTTCTGCTCTTTCGTTCTGCAAATCGATTGATTAAAATCTTTTCTTACGGACCACGCATTGCACGCAATAACATGTGGTGTAAATGGCTTGACCAGCTTTATATGCTTCATATGTTTACAGAGCCGGCGCTAGGGCTTTTTTAGTGGAAAGGCCAAGATCAGTAGAAATCGTGTGTTCCAGAAACTGCTGTTCCCAAAGCAAGCGGTTCTTTTGCGACTGTACTCCATAGAAAAAGATGACCTTTTTTAGCCATTCATAGTAAGCGATGTCCCGTAAGCACTTTCTACCAAAGCCACGTTGCGGAACTAAGTCCAAAACCCAACCTGAACTGAAAACTTGAATACTACCGTAAACCAAATATTTACTGCTAGGCTCTTCTTTTCCTTGAAGTTCCAAACAAATTAAAGAGATCATTGCTCTCCACTATTCTACATCTCCAATTCTGCAAATTAAAAATCACAGCCTGCAATGCACTAAATAAAGTTGTTGCTCTAACTCATCGCTACTGAGTTCAATGAAAAAAATCAAAACGTGCCTACCAGCACGTTTAAGCAATGTTGCCAGCCGACAAATTTATCAAACCGTTTACAAAAATAACTTAACTTTTAAGCGTGCCCTCTTTACTAGAAAGATAATTTTCAGCAATTTTGTCCAAATTTAGTCTGTCTACCCGTTTTTTGTGAACGAGTAAAATCATCAAATCGTTTAATCGTCATTACATTATGCTTTACACAGGTGTTCTGCGAGAAATTCACCAGGGGTACAAGGACCGATACCGCTCCCCTACCTTGTTTCCCTCGTCGAAGCTTGTATAGCTTGTTAGTATATAGCAATCATATTATATAAAAAGCAGCTGCTGTACCGGGCTAAAATTTGTAAATACATTAATTAACATACTGGCAACTGGTTTCCATTAGTAATTTTGGGCTTGATTACAAAAACATTGAGGGTGCGTACTTTTATTCTCCCGGGCCCGGGTACGATGTACATCATTATATCCCCTCTTGTAGGCCCTGGTTGCACACAAATAAGCTTTTACTCGCTTTAGTGCTTGAAAAGACCTGTCTGATGTGGCATTCATGTCAGGTGAAAACCAAAAGCAGACCATAAAAGCTTTCCAAACAGGGGAAAATGCAGTAGCCTACTCTCACTCTCAGAGTTGGACAGTTTCGAAAAAATTTTATGGCATTGTGAATAGAGAAATTGGTAGCCAAGTCGTGGCCAACATCTACGGAGTGGTTTCAGAAGTGGCAGCTGTGGCCTACGTCGAGTTCAAGCTTTGAAAGATCGTCTTTGCAGGTTTCCAACCCTGTTTCTGATTCAATATGCAATATCCATGCGTCATTGATGGATTTAACTTCAGTGGGCGATGAATTGGTGGAGGAGAGTAATGATCAGTTATTTTGGGCTTTCTGATTTCTATCAGCAGTTTTGTGGGCAGGTTACTTAAAACTGAAACGTATTGTTGAGCCAAAAAACAGGTATGGCCATGGCCGAACCGGGCGAATAGTTTGCGCCGGCCTCGGTTTATGATGTAACACAAGGATGGTAGCCATCGGAAGAATAGTGTATTTCCACCATAAATTACCTTTATGGCGAAACAAATTCGCAGTTCTGCTGCGGCTACCTTCAGACGGTACAAGAAGTTACGGGATCATTGATACTAAACAGCAACCACAGCATGACTAGCTTTCGCATGCAAATAGTATCGCTTTCGCGACGTTTGTGCAGTAGGCATGATGCACGAGTAGATAATAACCATACCTACGTCAAAAAACGATTATCAGCAAAAAGTTGATCTGAGCAAAATTAAAATATACTTGAATTGAACAAAACCGAAAATATTTATATGCAGCAGTGATTAGTAAAAATGACAGAAAGTCAAACTTGTGGAGAAATCATTAATGCAACATCGGAATATAGAGTTGTACTCTTGTATCTCTTCTGAATCACGACATTTTCAAACGAGTATTTTTTTAAAAACAAATAAGTGTCATCACGGGGGTCCCCTTGGAACGGAGGGCCCGGGGCAATTGCCCCCGTTGCCCCCCCTTAATCTGGCCCTGGTACGCCCTCAACTAGCAATCAGCATTCTGCATAGCTACAAGTAAACAATGGTAATATTTATTGTGTTGAAAAATGTTTGCTAATTACACTAAAATCTTCCCACAAATTGCTGTTCATGCCACCACGCGTGGAAGGTGTTGTTCAGAATCTTCATTTTCAATTTCTAATACGTTCTGAACTTATTCTTCCAACACGATCATCCTAATAGTTAAGATCTGTTCTTCTCTAGTATAGATGTGTGCATTTGTATTGGCCACAATGCCAATCAATCTGGAAAAGGAGTAAGATATCGGGCTACGATCTAAAGCGTTACATTGCCGCAAATAGGTAAAGTCTCAAGTAATTCAAGGGAAAGGAGGCAATTTAATAGATAGCATAGGCTGTAGCTTAACCGTCCCTATTGGCAATCTTCACTGCAACTTGTTGTACTTATAATACTACAACTTAAATAAACGCTTACAGCTTCTAAGGTCACATTATTAAAACCAAAAATCCACTCCAGTTTAGATATTTAAATGTGCATTGAACACAGCATGCTAAGAAAAAATAGCAATATGAGACTGATACACGCAAATACTGCAGCCTATATGATCAACCACAAAGGAATGTGTACATTGTTGTACACTGTACAACTGCACATTTCCAATGACAAATGATTTATAACCTCCACAAGAATATTTTATAAAAATGGCAGTGCTTCCCTGCATTAGCATAAGTGAATTATGCAGTACTGTTCATGAAAACTTCATTTCACAGCATTAGATTGAAGCAATGAAATTTGGCAGGATGCAACATGCGCAATTCATTGCATGAAACAAACGGAAAATATGAAAACCTTAACAGTATAAAATCACAGCTACATTACCACCACGCAACATATCACAGCTGCAGATACGTAGTTAATTTTATTCATGAATACTTCATGGAAACAGATTTGCACTTGCAAATCTCACAACATCAAACGAGTTTGAGGGTTGTGAACCGTTGCGCTACATGTTCCTAATTTTTAAATGTTTCTAACTCCACCCGAATTTGAATGAAGTTGTTTCAGTTGGCCCAATTTTGATTTAGGCTGTTGTAATTTGCTTAAATATTCATAATATATGCAAATCTGAATGACACCCTTCAATTTGACCAGATGTTTCTAATTGTACCCAAGTTTGACTGAAGCTGTTTCAATTACCCAAATATGGCTGTTGGAATTTGCCCAAATGTTTCTAAAATGTATGCAAATTTAAAAGAAGCGGTTATATATTATTCAAATTGGAATGAAGCTGTTTGAAGATCCCTAAAATTAAAAAAGCTGTTTGAAGTTCTCCAAAAATGAATAAAGCTGTTTGAAGTTACCCAAAATTGAATGAAGATGTTCCACTTGGCTCGAATTTGAATGGAGCTATTGTTGTTTGGCCAGAGTTGATTTAGTCTGTTGGAATTTAAACAAAATTTTCCAATTTATGGAAAAATTTTTAACTTCACCCAAATTTGAATGAAGTAGTCCCAATTGGCTCAAATTTTATTAAGGTTGTTAAAATATACCCAAATCATTTTGATTTTATTCAAATTTGAATGAAACTCTTATAATTCATCCAGACATTTCTGAACGTACTAAAATTTTAATGAAGCTTTTCTATATAGCCCATCTTTGAACAAGACTGTTTGAAGTTGCCCACAATTGAATGAAGCTATTGTAAATTGGCAAAATTTGAATTGACTGATGGACTTCACCCAAGTGTTTCCAATTAATCTAAATGTTTTTGTTTTCACCCAAGTTTGATTGAACCTTTTCTCATTTGCCAGGATTTAATTGAGGCTGTTGGACATTACCCAAATGCTCCTATTTTACTCAAATGTTTGTAATTTTGCCCAAAACGTTATTAAAGTTTTTTAGTTAACCGAAATTTGATGAAGGCTGCTGGAATTACCATATGATTCCAGTTCACTCAAGGCCAGTCTTTATTTTGCCACCAGGGGCAAAAATGAATGGCAAAATAGTCTTAGACTATTCTGCCGTTTTGGCCATGATTTTGCCGTTGATTTGGTTATTATTTAGCCTCAGTTTGGAAAATAGACACTACCTCAGTTACATGTGAATGTAGCTGTATACTTTGCCCAAATTTTGAAAATTTTGCCCAAATAATCGCCAATTTTTCAGCATTGGGGATGCGACCGCATGCTGTACGCTTATGAGCGTGGCTGTGAGATAATTCTATGATTTGTAGTGGTACTGCAGTGCATTTTCCTTGTCTGGAATGTTGCGAAAAGTGCTGTTGATAATATTTCGTTACAAATAATAGCCGACTGAGACACCAGAATTTGCTGGGAGTGGTATGAAGTAATGCTACTATATAACATAAGAGTGCTTTTAAAAACAATATCTTGAGATACTGAGCATGTTACAAACTTCCATAAACAATGTCAAAATTTTGCAGAGAAGTGGCCCATGTTTTGCATTTAGCTTGCCAGGGGGAGCGACGCGCGCCCTGCCCCCCGTCAGTTACGCCACTGATTACAACAACATACAACACATACGACAACAACACAACGAAGTAATTATCGCGCGTCGTTATCAAAGGTTGCTTCAGAACAGCGACGATGAGCTTGGCTTGTTCACCTGTTCCAATTAACGTGTGATTTTCGAAGCCACAAGAACATCCATTTTATCCCTTGTGTCGCTTGTTGTAAGTTCTACATGTGCAAGGTACAGACCCGGAACTACCCATTCCAACGATTTCACCTCAGCTCAGTTTCCACAGCTGTACACGATAGCCTTGCATTGAAGTCGATTGTCCACCTTTTGTGATGTCAGAAGCGTTGATGTAGATTCTACACTTGGCAGTGATTCTAAACCTTTTTCTTATCGTGAACCATCTGGTGGTTTTCACTGTCGCTGCATACACCTGTTCCAGAAGAACTTTGCTAAAATGTTCAAATACACTTGTAGTTTAGCAAAACACGCAAATGAATAAACAAAAGAAAACCTAATACAAGAGATGCAATTGTTTTTTCATGATATCGGGTAATTGCATAGATGGACCTGTTGAAAGCTTGCTGACAGGGTTTGCTGCAGATCTTCGCATGACACTTGATAACTGTTAAAATGCATCGTACGACAGTTCATGCCACTTAAAAGACGTAGCATTTATTTGGCATAGGAATTAAAGATGGTTAACGTTGGGTGACAGTTGATAACATCGCTACTTGTTATGTACAGGTAAAACGATAGAGTACGTCGTACAAACCTAACTCCAATCGCTCATATTCTACTACGAGGTGCATTGCGACATCACTTGTACTTTGCGAAAGAACTCAACCGTGAAAGCTTTGAACTGCATTCGAACAGATCTTTAACGGAACATCTGGAAAGATGCTTTATATTTCATTGCAGTGGCGAAGACGATACTTAACAAACTCAAACATTCGCTATTTGTTCAATTCATTGGTGGACGGATTTGGGTAAGTCTTGAATTCAACACTTCGAGCGAATTTAAAGCTCTCACAAAAGTTGCAGCTGCTTTCTCAGAAACTGTGCAAAGAATGTGATGTTTCGATGAATCTGCATCAAAAGCGTTTTGCTTTAAGCCACTGAAGGGAAACTACCGATATTCCTGGGTTGTAAAAACTGTGAAGTAGAGGAAAACACGTCTTTGCCACACAAGTAAGACGTCCGGTATTCCAGCTGGCAAAAACTAAAACTTTCTTTGAAGAATCTGATGTGGAAAAACCCGGCATGAACCAAAGAAAATAAACATACCAAAAAAATAAGAAAAACGTACCTTCAAACAGGCGCGTAGTCAAGAATTTTTATAGGGAGGCAAACAAAAAAACACTGAAATGTTTGATGCCCCTTGTTTTTGAAGCATCGTCCATAAAACGTGCATTTTTCTGGCACATTTTTCTAAATAATATATTCAGATTTAAGCCGGAAAATAGAAAGGCTGTTTTCATTAAACTGACAGGTTTAAATCAGTTTATTTGTAGTAAAGTTCAAAGCTTCTACTTTGGATGAAAGCCATCATTTGCTCGTAAAACTTTCCTGCGGAAGCGGTTGTTGAAATCTCGATGATACCCAGCACGATCTGCAATATGCTTTTTGCAGCCATTATTGCAGTTGAGTAAAAAGTCATCGTGGACGCCATTGCGAATGCATTTTTTATATTTACACGTTTCTGATAAACACCGACAGTCCGACAAACGTTCAATCGAAGCTGAGGAGAGACTTTGGTCTCGTAGTGAATAGTCTAAGACACCGACTCCCGGAGTAAGTCTACAAAACTTACGCACATATAAGGCGTTAACTTGTCCAGTTCTTGAGCGACTGGTTGACATATGCAGCTGTTAACGTAAAGGCTAGAGTACTTCAACGCGTTTGAAAAATCTTTGGATTTTATGTCATTAAACGCTATGAAATGCGACTGCAGTAGCATTTTTGTACGCTACTTGCACTAAGCTTGCTTCCCAAAAACGATTAGATATTTAACTAGCTATTTGGAGTTAGCAATATTACTCACAAATGTGACAAAGAACAATATAGTAAATTTGGAGAAAGTTACACATGTCCTCTAACCAAACTTGCATGTGTTTGACCCACTCAGTATACCTAAAGTGTGAAAATGTTTGTGCATTTGCGAAAACGAAGCCACAATCGATTATCATCACGGCTTTGCACTGAAGCTAAGAAATACATGTCGCCGCAGCTGGTTAGTTGATCTATCCCAGTGGTTCTCAAAGTATGAGTCGACACCCAAACGAGCATGATGAAGGGTCAAAAATGGATCACGCCGAGGCGATCCAAACCGGAGTTGTGTATTTTCAACGTTACAAGTGCTTGTCTTTGTCTATCTTTAGCGTAGGTACTTAGGAAAAGAGTAGTTTCCTGACATTAAAAATGACCTTAGCAATTGCCAGTACTGCCAAAAATCATCCAATCATTATTTTCTTCTTATGTTCTTTGAGGCTCGGTTGCGAGATGCTCACCAAACTTAGAGTTGGGTCGCACTCAAAACAGTTTGCTAACCGCTGATCTAGCCATTCTGGCGTAAGCGGTTGAAATCTTATTAAAAATCATTTAGTGTATAAAAAAATTCAATCGACTGGGAAAAATTTAATTTGGTTTCATTTTAGTCACATGCGCTTTATAAAAAAACAGATTACAAGCTATATATAAGTAATAACAGTGTCAATACCCTCAGCACTCTTATCATAACAAACTGCTTCCAAATCATTTTGATGAATATTTTGTTCCACTCAGCTCAATCCATTATCATTCCACAAGACTAGCAACCTCTAAAACCTGCTTTTTCCTAGAGTTAACTCTTCCTCAAGAAAATGTTCTCTTGAATTCATAGGCCCAAAAGTATTGCCTTCAATACCAGACGACATTAAATTTTCAACCACCTTTGCCTTTAAATGAAAACTTAAGGAACACCTCCTACATGAAAACAATTCCCAATTATGAACTTTAGCAACATTTTCCTTGCCCAGAACAAAATACTGTGTGTTCTCGTATTCTGTAACTCTGCTTATTTTTTGTGGACATCTACTTTTTCATATTTTCTGTGTGCACATTTTATGCTTCTCGGCGTATAAGTACACCCTTTGTTTTTTTCTGTTTTGCTTTTTTTTCTTTCGTACCTCTTTAATTAGCTTTTGTAACTTTTTTACTTCCTTATTAGTACTATTTTTTATATTGCTAAAAATATTCCAACCACACCAAAAACCTTCACTTAAATTCGATCCACTCCTCTGTGTACATAGGCATGCGGTTTCACCTGTACATTTTCTTCACCATGTTCTGCGTTCATTCGTTTTTTTGTTTTTGTTTTTCTTTTCATTATGCTTATTTGATGTCCAACTGTTGTTTCTCAACACTTGCCAAAAAATGATAAACGGGGTTGATTGACTAGATGACCGCCACGGTCTTTCGCCAATCCTATAGGACACAGCGCCCCTCTTTGTTTACTCTGATCAACTATTGTGCCATTGTTTCCACTTGCTCTAATGTTCGCTAATGGTTGGTTTACTGCATGCGATGGCTTTTATGATGCTTCTGCTTGTTGGCTGAGTCATATGAAACAATAAACCATTACCATTTTTACTCGCCGGCAGGTAATGTGAAATCATTGATGAAAGCGTTAAGGCTCCACATAATTGCTTATTGAACCGTCACAGTACATGTTTCATCATCACAAATGAATATCTAGGTTCTAGAACAAATGTTATCGTTGCTTAACAGTGTCTATGGCCTAATTGCGTAATAAAAAAGGCTATGAAACTAGATTCCTTCTTAGCCAAAGTTTCAGTTTCAAGGGACGTAAAACGTATATTACCGCCATATTCACGAATTTAAATTTAAACCTGTACAAAAACTAAAATTTCCGATGTTCATTTAAGGTAGGGGTCGGCAAACTGCGGGTCGTTTGGCACTTTTCATTGGGCCGCGGGTCATGATACTTAAAAAGCTACAATCCTATGCGGTTGCGTGCACTAACGTAAGTTACTGTAAGAGTTATGAAAAATTGATTGTTTGACGTTAACTAAGCATTATTTTTGTAATTTTACAGCTCATGACATTAACATACCGTTGTTATGTAAAAGGCAACTGAATCGAGCATAAGTTTGAAATTGGGACTTCAAAAATAAGCACAGCCCTTTAATTGCGACTGAAAAGGCGTTTTGGGTCGCCATAACGAAAGTTTGCCTATCACTGATTTAAGGCTACAGCTGATGCTGCAGACAGGGGTAAGTTACACATTATTTGCAGCACGCCAGAGTTATCAGAGAGGAATTTTGCAATGGCCTTGAAAAGAAATGTGCACCAGCATTAGGTGGGATACAGCAACGCTAGTGCGTTAGAAACAGCTGCAAAAAGTGTTGCTTCTTGTTTTACTTTCGGTTGGGGATTGTAAGCGCTTAGATACAAGTTCGTATGACATTATCATCAACTTCCACACGGAGCTTAAAGCTCAGCTAAAGGTCAGCCACGATATGAATTTCTTAGCATACTATACACAACGTTTGATTAATCACGGACAATTGGTAAACCACACTGCTTTGATCAGGTTCGACTAAAAGCTGAAGTAGGATAGGTTCCTAAAGCAGTTTCATTGATTTGCACTAAGGTATTTCTTGGCTTACATATGAAAACCTTCACTTTCACCTAAGAACTTGTGGCGCAACTTTTGGAATTGGGGGGCAATTGCCCCCAACGCCTCCCCTGGCTCCTACCAGTAAACCTCAAAGTTTTTGTTTTTAAAGCAAACAGCACAAAAACAACTTTAGAGGTCTTTCGTGTACCGGCCAGTTAAGATTATACTTGAAATGCGTTTGTTTTCGTGACTACACGATCGACGACTAAAGACTACTGACATAATCAGGACTGCATGAATTCGCGTCCCGCTGAGCTCGATAACATGACGCAATAAGGAGACAACAATGACAAAGTGACCAAGTTACATCAACTACTGTTAACAGCAATTGATGGACTCTTTCACCAGTTGAAACAGGTTTTTGCGACATTTATTGATAAAACGGTATTTCAGAACTGCGCAATGCAATGTATTTCACAAAGGCGCTTTTAATTCACGATCGAGCAGCAAGCAACGATTCTCAAACAGGTTTCAGTTATTTTATTAATCTTCCAAGTTACAAGGTGACAACCATGACCGAATTTGATCCACCGGCCAACGTTACCCTGTTCATGCTGGGAAATGCACATCAGCCTGCGCTTCTAACCTTTCTGATCTCTCTTCATGATTGTGTGTCTCGTGGAGTTTCTCATATCCGCTTCAGCTCCGGAACGTCTGTACCAGCATCTTCACTCGCAGGAGAACTCTTTCATCCACCTCTCTGGCCAGTTGCTATTTTTGTTTTGCCGCGTTTCCGTTATCAGTTTCTGGCCGGGATTTCGTTACCTCGCCGGGAAAGCTACGCAGTATTGCCTGCACTGGTTTGTATATATACAATCGGCACATTCGCTTACCTACATACACACATACTTTATGAAATGTTACTTTATTTTACACTTTTGCCATCATTAGCTTTTGTTCAATGTTAGTATTTTACACGTTTTATACTTCAAATACTTGCGATTATACAGTTACAATTCATATACGTTTAATACGTGTTATCGCGTAGCAACACAACCATGACATTAAAAACATTTTCGCACAATATTTTTTATACATAATTTTATCTTTTGAATGTTCAGTGTTCATGTTGGGATGTACAGCATGTCAACACAACTAACAGCTTGCCCCTGCCAAAATTATACGCTACAATTTGCAGATGAATGTGCAGAACGCATTAACTATTTTACGTTGCACCACAATATAATCTGTCAGCCGACTGTATAACAACTAATTGCGACATCAACTTGGCATTACATGAACGTTATAGTGTCGTCAAACGTCTTGCAGGTTGCGAACAAGTGCCAATCTAGGTGAAAACACAAAGGAGAAAAAGTATTTTTAATCCAAGTTGTGAAAAAAGAGGCTCCAATGTTTTTAAAACTTGCACAAAATCTGGTATACACAAAAGGAAAATCGTGAACACAACTCAGCAATCAAACAAATGAAGTGTTGCAAATACTGTAAATGAACTCTGACAAAGCACGAACTGAATCTGCAATTTTGCAACAATGGAAATAATCTAAATCAGGGTGGTCCAAGACTGCGAGCACGAAGGGCCACGTATATTACAGTTTGAGAAAAAATTTGCGGGCCGCAAAGAGAGGAATTCCATTGCGATCAGGAGACTGGTTTGCTATTCCAGCAGAACTAATATATGCTGTACGCGTAACGCAATGTTGGATTCTAGGGTAATTTTCACTTTGAAGTTTTCTGTTTCATTGTTTGGGACTCAAAATAGAGATTTTTTTCTAGTAAAAAGGTACACAACACACCAACAAAATAACAAAACAAATTATTGTTTCTTGGTTTTGGTTATTAAGTCAATGTCCGCATTAATTTTGGTAATCGACAGACTCAAGCAGGCATCCAGGGTTTCATCAGTCGTTCTGTTTTATATGTCACTATTGGCCAATCAGCGATATTGGCGTTAGTAGTACTGTGGTTAACCACTTAAGTTTCGATTTTTAATGATTGAACGTATCACTTTAATTTATTTAACCAAGCAGCTTCCAACTGTTACGCACCATAATCAACTTGGTGACGTCCGCGAAGTTAGAGGTTTGTTGTGCATGTGGAACTTCGTTGATTGTAACAATACCAAATTGTAGCAACGGGACTGTAAAATGTTTTGAGGTCTATGCTAGATTTTTTATTTATAAGAACGCTGTAACGTCTGTAACTTGTGCAGATAATATTTTGATGAAGTTTGTGTTCAAATAAACTCGGTATTCATCTAAAAATATGCATGATGCAAAAATCGTCCTTATCTACGCCATATGTACAACGGGAAAGGGTATTTTTGGTGGGAGCGATGCTGGACAGACCTTGGCTAGGACACTTAATGGACCTTGCCTAGGACGCCGCGGCAATTTTAAGATGTGCAGAGGCAATGCACGTTCACCAAATACAGTTAGTTGGCAAATTTGCAAAAAAGTCGTGCCACAATTGATTGACCCTGGAGAGAATATTTTGCCTTTTCATTGCGATTTTTGCGATACCTCGCGAACCGCTGAAGCTTCGTCAACACGTAAGAAATTGTAAGCAAAGTTTTTTGACGACACATCCTTTGTTGTCTTACGCGTATTAGTGATGTCGGGGCAGGGAAAAAGTGATCTTGCTTCAAAACAGTGTTTTTATTCAACGACCTGCCGAGAGAGAACAAAAAACGGCAGAAAATTTGTTCTGTACACAAAATTCAACCATATCCAAAACTTTTAAAAAATGTAGGCAAAAAACCTCAACTTATTTTTGGGGGTCCAGGGAGAAAAGTCTTTTTGGGGTGTTTTCATCATTTTTCGTCTTCGAAGGCCCACATCACCAGTTCCATATAACGAAACAATCTGAAACTCGTAGAACATGTTGACATTAACGTTTTACAAAATACTGCCAATTTTCGAGTAAAAATAAAGATGAAAAAAGTCATGGAAATTTAAAATAGTGACAGAAATTCCAAAAAATGTTGACAACGCGTTTATCAAAAATATTGACTTTTTTAGGCGTTTTCGCCTTCTTTCGAATGGTACACCCTCAAAATGCTTTTGGCAAAAGTTTTGGCGTAAACACTGAAAAATAGTATTTTTTCAAATGTTGAAAAAATCCATTTTTCGCCCAAACATTTTCCTCGCAAATCAAGGATTAGTGGCTTTCTTGGCGTTTGTGGTTAGTTGTGATCCTTGCCAGGAGCCCAAGCCACAAAAATGTTTCGAAAATGGTGACAGGTGAAGCCGATATTTTGAAAATAACCGAAAACTGCCAAAATATACCGAAAATTGTCATTACCGAAAAAAATAACCGAAAATTGTCAAAATATCGGCGTGAAGCCGATATTTTGAAAACAACCGCCAAATATTGCTTGCGAATAAACCAAAAAACTGCATTTTTTTCTAAAATTTCAAATGCAAACATACCTTTTTGGGGCTTATCAAAAATATTGCTCGTAAACCTTTATTACAATGTCTTATTTGTCCATCTTGCTAAGAGTGGTTCGCGAGTTATGGCAAAAACAGCGCTAAAAAGCCGATAATCGGCTTCTGCTGTACGTAAAAAGCAGAACGACGTTTCCACACCTCTGAAACTTCTTTTGACACTCATTTTTTGTCAATGCAACATTTGAATAAGATTACTTCCACAATGCAAATCTTCTAATCTTGCTTGCAACTGAATTACAGAGTCTATACTTGAAACAATTTTAATTATCAAACACAAACGCATGCTTTGTGGTGACAGAAAGGCTAGCCTAGAGGTTATAGTTATTGTAACGTCATAAATCGAGAATAGATATTATTGCCCCATGATAGCTGCATATTGACCAGCACTTTAATGGTGGCTGACTTACTAGAGCTGTGTGGCTAATATACTGTATTTATGATTTTATGGAATGTCCGGCACACGCAAAGTGTTCGCGGGCCGCACAAAAACTGTCCGCGGCCCTCATACGACCCGCGTGCCAGGGTTTGGACCACGCTGGTTTATATATTTTAAACGTTAGAACATAAAACTTGCTTAATACAGCAGCAGGTGATTGATAACATAAATTTTTAACTTGATAACAATTTCATATTTCAAAAACAAAAAATGTTGATGAAAACAGAGGACAACAACGTCATCAAAACAACTTCAGGTAGAAAATCTGATGTTTGTCAGAAAATGTGCATGCGCTAACAACTCGTACGAATTTCTCTAGGTTCCAACGGGCGATCATTAACGGCTGGTATAGGTTTTTCTTAGATCTGCTCTCCTGTGTCATCAGCTTTTGTAGCGTCATCAACATGACGTGGACAAATAAGTGAGAAGCTGTGTGTGAGACGCTTTCGTGCACGTGTCATGCACTGACCAATGAGCGGAGAGTAAAGTAATGGATTCATTGCACTGTTTATTGGAAGAAGAAATCCAGCACTTGCAATGTAAGCATTGGAGGGCAAATACATCCCTGCAGCCCTCAAGTATGCCATAATGCAAACTGGAATCCAACAGAAAAAGTCAGTCAGCAAAAGTCTAAAAATTCTTTTTTGCATATCTTGATCTGGATCTTTCTTAGCAGATGTGGATAATTTTGTCTCAGTGGCTTTCTTGTAAACAATCACATAGACGATCACCATGTAGATAAAGAGCATGAAGTTGAGTGTGATGAGAAAAGTGGAATATTCCCAGGAACTTTCATTGGTAGAAGCATAGAAATGAGGCATACAAACACTTGTTTGAGAGTAAAACCCAAATTCTGCTTTGATTTCATTGTATCTGAACTTACTGGAAATGGTTTCCTTGACTTTGAACCACGACTGACGAATGGAATGTGTGTTAGAAACTTGATTGGCTGTGGTGATGAGGTCATGTTTGGAAATCGTGTCAGTTTTGAAGAAATGATTGGGAAACCAAACTTGGGACACAAAATAACCAGATTTGAATGGAATCCATGGAAGAAAAGCAAAAAGTAAAGACAACAACCAACATAAAGCTCCAACGAGTGCGATCCATTTGAATTTCATGGTGCGGGTCAGGAATGGTTTGTGGATTGTGACCAGTCGGAAAGTGGACATGGATGCCATGATGAAAGCAGATGCTTCTGATGATAAAACTGCAACTGTGCCAAGCATCCAACAGCGATTGCTTGATCTCCATTCTTTATCAACAAAACAATAATGTCCTGAATACTTTACACCTTGGCTAACAACTCCTAACAAATACACACCCATTAAAAAGTCGGAAATGGTAAGATTGAAAATAAAATATCCATTTGCTAGTTTAACGAAACTGTTGTCTTTGGCTAAGAAGTTATTGCTTTTATCATGGGACACCATGTCCATCAGTGTTACAAAATTTGTTGCAAGATTTCCAATCAAAGCCACAAAACCCATGATCCAAAACAATGAGCGAAGGACAGGATCGGCAATCATTTCATATCTATCTGAAAATAGAGTCTTGCATTCGTCTAAACCTGTATCGCAGTCTTTTATGCCATTTTGTACAAACTTCTTATCGATTGATATTGGTTTTCCACTTTCGCAGTAAAACCTTTTCTCTCCGCACAGTTGACGACTTTCATCTTCACCTTGGTCGCAGTCTTTAATTCCATCACAAACAAACTCTTTGCTGATGGAAATGGCGCCTCCAGCTGCTGTGCAATTGAATCGTTTCTTAAGACAATCGGTGCTTGTTTCGTCAGAATGATCGTCACAATGGAATATGCCGTCACAATAGTAACGTTTGTCGATGCTGATCATACCTTTACTTTTGCATGGAAACCTCATTGGACAATTTTCTTCTAGTTTTCTATTGCATTCGCCTGACGTTGGGAAGACGTGGTTGATATATCCATCACATACATAGTTTCCAGTGTTGTGACCGCGAGCGGACATGGTAATATGCACCCCACACTCATTATCACAAAACGATGGTCGAGGATCACATTGTGAAAAACATTCGTCTTCCATCAACATGCACTCTGGTCTGTTGTCGCATCGTGTGGCGATTACAGTGACGTGATTGTAGTAGTATTGTGTCGGATGGTTGGCATAACACTGCATGAAACCACTGGATCGCTGCTCGTGACGACAAAACCTTTGGTTGTTTTGATCTTTGCATTCAACTGAAAAATTGCACAGAAAATTGTCCATAGGGACACATTCAGTGGAACTATTGCAATGCATGTAGCCTGAGGGACATCTTGACCCCTTATCACCAATAAGTGCTTGTGCAACTGATTGATTGGAACACAAAAGTTCATCAGAACCATCAAAACAGTCGATATATCGGTCACAAACCTGTTTTGCTGAAATAATCAGTTTTTCGTCCAAGCACAAAAAACATCGAAACTCGCCATCTACGAAACATATATCTGAACCATCTGCGCACTGAGACGTCGAATCGTAAATATTTTTCTGTGGCAAAACACAGATGTTTTTTCTTGACTTTCCTGAACATCGGAAACCAAAGCTTTGCTGCTTTTCGTCACTTCCATCTCGACACTGTACCTTTGTGTCGCAGTAATGAACACTGTCAATGACGTGTCCGTTCTCACATTGAAAGATCTCTCCCAGACATTTTCCACACGGAGATGAAATGCAGATCCATTTGGTTGATAAGTTCATATGATGGAAGGATGGGTTGTTCATGTGGCAGGTTGTTGTGTTTTTATTTGAATTTTGCAGCAAAAACATTTTACTTTCATTTTTTGAACATTGATTAATTATTACCTGGCACTTCTCGCACCAAACTTTAATTGCTTTGCATGGTTCGTCACTGTGGCTTGTGACGCAATCATCCCTTCCGTCACCAATCCAAATGTTGGGAATGCACTTTCCAGATGAGGTACAATTGACATTACCCGGAATGCATCCACACTTATGACCCTGCGTGGCACAACATATAAACTCATCATATCCACCTGTCATGTCTACTTTTCCATCATTTACTTTCGACCTTTCAACGCACTCATCATTTCTACAATAATATTTTGTGTTTAAACAATATTTTTCATCCGACCAATCACGGCATTCGTTGTATCCATCGCATACGCTCGATTGGTCCAAGCATCCCTTCCTCAACCACCCTGCACAACCATCATCAGACTGGTAACAATCACATTGGAACGGTCTGTGCGAAGGACACTCGCACATTTCCTCGTCACTGTTGTCAGAACAGTCATAGATACCATCGCATATCCTCGATGATGACACATTGCACGTTGGTGAAGGTTTCAAATCTGCAAAAGTAATATTGTTTTGTAATATCAACAAAAACACATAAAAATGAGTCCAGTACAAAGTGTTGGTTAAAATGAAATGCGAAAGAGCGAAAAATGCCAAGGGAATATAAAATAACAGGCATTTTCATTTATGCTTCAGCCAAACAATTTTATACATGATATTTCAGGAGAATCAACAAAATATAATTATGTTTTATTCTGCAGAAGCTTTTTGTATTGTAAATGAAATAAAATCAATTTTGGAAGTCAAATAAATTTGCGGCAATCATCGCATATAAAAGATGAATGACGCCAAAAACGTTGTTGAAAGTTTGAAATTAGCGAAATCAACCTTTTTCAAACTATTGTCAAATTGCGTAAAAATGAGTCAAGTAAAAATATTGGCTAAAATCAAATGTGAAAGAGCAAAAATTCCAAGAAAATAAAAAACAACAAATATTTCTATTTTTCACAACATTTTGACATAAGATTAAGGAAACAACTGCATCACTAGGATGATTTAAGTTGAATGATTCCGAATCTGAAATCAGAATTTCCCATCATGTCATGTTTTCACGAGAATGCATTTTCTTAAAACCAAACAATTCGAAGGGGGGAGCTTTGCGATGAAAAAGCATTGCTCCACTCGCGATGCTGCTAGTAGGAAAAAATTGGGAAGCACTGACCTAGTGACTAAATTTTGGATTGGACAGAACACTTTGGACAAGTTAAGACGTGTCCAAATTTAAGATCCATGCAAGCGGCACAAACTCAACGTTCAACATGGAAAGTAAAACTCACCAACTGATTCAACTCTTCCTTCTTCAAACGACAAAAACGACAGAAGTAGCGCGAGAATCAATGACGTCAGACGCTTCGCAAACATCGATGTTGACATGGCAACAGGAAGACGCACGTTCCATTCACTGCAACATTTACCCACTTTACACTGCACTGTTGTCAGACTGACGCGTGAGAGATTCGTCGCCCTTGACTTACCTTCGTGAACGCACTTGCGAAGTCGATATTGGGGCGTTTTTACACTTCAAGGAATTCGAAGATTTGCTTCGTGCGCTTGGCCTACACGGTATTGCGAAAGCTGGGGAATTGGTGAAAATGAAAAGGTGAAAACTGATTCCAATACAGAAAGGTGCTTTGGAATCGCCAAGACGTGATTTTATTTAGCGTAGTTCGAAACATAACAGCCAGCAGAGAAAATCGTAGAGAACTGCTGGGCGATGAGGTCATGAAAACCGCGTCGCATCGCATCGAATTGCACTCTTCATGTGTCTTACTAGAGTTTGAACAGCTTCTACAGGGCAGGAAATGTGAGTTTGTTTTTATATTGCAAAGCCACTTTGTTGATTTCATTCAAGATCATTAACCAGTCTATTCTCTGTAGTGCGATAAACAGTGTCAAATATGAGGATTCACAGCACTTTATTGTGAGTCGTAATCTATGAACAGTACGTACTGCAATTCACCAAATTGCAATTATAGTCTGTTTCACAAACTTTTAGCCACATAATTGGGATACAAACTTCAAAGTACAGCCTATACTGAAGTCATCCACTTGCAATATTACATATTTTATACAGATTTTATCATTTTACTATAGCAAGGTGTAATGAAAACCTATTAATCAGTATTTTTTTGCTACAGATTAGCTTAAATAGGCTAATCTGTTCCACGGTAGTGGTTTTAGCATCAGACTAGTACAGAAAAGGTTGTCCAAGACTTACTACAAACCACCAAACCTCTTTTTCGCTCGAATCCCTTATTATCGGATTCCCAACCTACCTCTGCTGGTTGGATTCGCTGAATCGCATGTGGTTGAAAACATGCGCGCTCAAGCAGCTCGGTGAGACACTCACAGTCATGCTTGATTAATTTATGGGATTCCCAACCCAACGCGAACCCAGAAAAATTGTCAGCAAATACCACACTTGTCTTTATAAACCTTTTAGTTTAAACAAAAAACACTTCGCTTTTCACCCAAGCATTTTCTCCCGGGGGGTAGCTGGGGCAACATCCCCCGGAAAACTCGAAACACTTCACTATTCCCAGCAACCTTTGATAGTTCTGCTGGTTCCACTCCAAGGCCAAACTATAATTGTATAGGAGAGTATTGGGCAAAATTTTTAACCCGTTGCTGAAACAAATCTCTGGAACAAAGCGTCAAAACCAAAAAAACAAGCTGCGTGTACTGCACAATGCACATCAAGTACAAATTGAAAATATTTAAAGAAAAAATTATTAATCACCATCGGCAACATTTCTCTCTTCATAACAAATAAAGAAGCTACAATGCAATTGTGACTACATAGAGCGACCTCTACACTGCTTTCACATAAACAACCTGCTCACAATCAAAGTATGCCACCACCTCGCTTAGATCCGGAATTTAACATTTCCCCAACAACCAGCAAGCAAAGCGCTTTGCAACATTTCACGATGCTGTGACGCATCTTCCGATTTATGAACAGCTCCAACTATCAGACTACATAGTCACCACACGACTACGTGTCAGGAAGCGAAAAAAATATCTGCTGGGAAGAGATCTTTGAAATCTGGCAAACCTGGTGCCTGGGTTCACAAGAATAATGAACGACTTCAACCCAATCATTACTTGAAGCCTTTCCTTGTCAAACGCGTTGCTTCTTCATCGTTTGAGCCTGTTCTTTTAATCCTCGCTTTGGTAGATTCGGGACAGGTGTTGAGCAGCCAACTGATTGTCTCATCGTCCAGAACCGTCAGGCCGTGCAGTCCATGGGGAGGTCGATGGATTGGACATCGGATGAAAACATCGTCGACAATTTGTTCTTCTGCGCCCGCACTCACAGGCGCAAAGGAGGCCATGTCCCATTTGTACAAGCAGGAGCGGAAACGTCCGACACCTGTGCGGAGGCGGTTAAGCCGGACCCAGGCTCTTCTTGGGAGGGTCATTCCGGGGGTGTGTGTGCCGATGTGAGGGATTAAAGTACGGAGTCTTGTAGTGTTGTCCAAGCACTCTGCATTCCATTGGTGATCCGCCCACTGCGCCGCACGTATGTTGTTGTTGTCAGAAAAACTGATGAGTTGCTGTGCGGCAGGTACAAATGTGTGTCTCGATTTGAGGCGCCGTGCATCTGCACTCGATGGACGGGTGAGCGCTGAGTGGAACAGATGTCCAGGCTCCATGCCACGGCGTGCTAGAGGCAGTGCGGTTCCAATGCGACGAAGCTCAGCAGGTTGCAAGCCTGCGAGGATAGGAAAGTTGTCCGCTGGTGTAGGACGTAGGCATCCAGTCACAATTCGCAAAGCGTCTTTGATGGTGGGATCAATGAGGCGGGTATGAGAATTGCGGCACCAAACAGGAGCGCAGTACTTTGCTGTTGAATGGACAGTTGCTAAATATTTTAGCATTGCTAAAAGATTTAAGCACCCGAAGGCCTTTCCTTGTCACACGCTTTGCTAAAGCTGTTGCTTGGAATCAACGCTAAGGCATCGAACAGCTGGTTTTCATTCGATATCGTAACAAGTGCTTTACAAACGTTAATACGAACAATGCTTCGCCTGCGAGTAAATGACGTCACCATTAGACAAAGTTTCTACGTCTTCCCGCTCAAAACATCACCAGTTTTTGATAGTTGTGTTAAGAAGTGTTATTTTTGGCTCAGAAGGTTGTCCATGAGTGAAATCGGAGTGTTTCATTGAAGGAAGTTGTAAACATCCTTGTAGAATAGACAAAAATTACACTCCCCCATTTGAATATTTCTTTTGGGGTTTTAGGTTTGACAATTTTTATGGTCCATGTTCCAAAATTTGTTGGAAAGTCTCACTGATATCATTTTTATTCTGTTGTTTTTGGTGTTGAAACTGCCAATGACGGCAAGGGACAATCCTGAAAAATATGAGTTTCGACATCTTTGGGTGGAAAATGAAGCATTTCTGGCAAATTAACGGTTGAAAAAAAATTTATCACAGATTTATCAAAAAAAATTTAAATTACCAGGGTAGAACCCATGCGTCAAAGTGCCAGATTTTTTATTATTCAGTTTGTAAGGACAGTTAATTTCCACATTTTGCTTTTCATCATCTGTCAAAAATGCAATATTCATAACTTAACTCCCATCAAAAACTCTTCCAAATTTCAAATTGCAAACATTTTGTCAAACACTAAAAAGCATTTTCAATTTCGTTCAATGTTTTTTCTTTTCCAAGTGAAGAGTGATTATGAAAGTCATAAGTCAAAACTTTTTGCTTCCAAAGGGTGCTATACTTTTTATCTCCAATGTTATTGGGCATAGCACATAACATTTAATGTAACACTGAACTCATTTTCCTCATTCCCTGATTGATAATCGTTCGAGTCGGACGACACGGTCCTGAAGACCTTCTACCTGGCGAGTGAGGTTGGTTACTAAACTCTGAACATATTCGATTTGAGAATCAACATAGTTTTTATGGACTGCGTCGTTTCGCTCGGTTGGATTCGCAAGTCCGGAAATCACATTATTATTAATTTTTAGTTTCTCCTGAGCTCCTTCAAGGTTAACGTGAAATGTTCTTTGTCCAATCCGATAATCAACGAAATATACTGTTGCAGCATCATTAGGATCAACTGGTTGGCCGAGATTTTTAATTTTCTGACCATTGAAATCTTGATCAGCTTCTGGAAGATAAATGCCGTCAACTTTCAAGAATTTGACTGCTTCCATTCGATTATCCTCATCAATTTGTCTAACAATTTCTCTATCAACATAACCCTTTGGAGCGACGTCTGATTGATCACTTTGAGTAGCGTCTAGTGGGCGCAAACCCGTGATATTATGATCTCTCATGTTTATGTCCTGATCTTTTCTGACGAAATGTCTTTCAATAAATCTTCCATTGGTGGCATCCTGTCCGTCAGTCAGATTTTTCAAGTTGGTGATTTTAAAATTGTTGCCATCCAAATCAGCATTGATAACTTCCGGCGCGGCGCTAACTGGATTGGTTATTAAGTCATCGACATATTTTTTCGTTGCCGCATCTTTTGGACTTGTAGGATTTGCAAGATTTGTTATTCGATTATCTGACATTGTCAGATCGTTTGTAGGTTCTGAGGAACCATCAAGTCTCAGATAGTTTGGTAATTTCATCATATTGTTTTGTGCAATTTCAGTCAAAAGAGTTCTCAAATTTACTGCATCGTCATTGTTTTCCGGATCTCCGAGATTCAATATTTTTTGACCTTTGAAACTAACCAGTCCCCTCAATTGAGAAACAGCATCGGCAAAAACGAAATGTTCTTCAAAATACAACTGTTGGGCTTGTATCAAATCATCAAGTGTTCTTTTGTTCACACCGTCTTGGTCTTCTACAGGATTTGACATTCCAATCACTCTATGACCACCTAAAGATAAAGCGTTTCGCATCCAGTTACTTCCATCACGTCTCAGATAGAATTCGTTTGCGGAATTTAATCTGACTGCATCATTGCCCTGCTCAGGCTCACCCAAGTGTGCAATCCTGTTTCCAGACATACCAATCTCGCCCTGCATACTTCCACACAAAAGCGACAGCTTCGTATCTGCGTATCCTTTTGTCACCGCGTGGTGATTTTGTTCTGGTTCTCTCAGGTATGAGACGTGATGACCATCCATGTTTAAATCTCTTGCCATAGTAGACGCAGGGCTACAACGATTTTCTACAATCCACTTTTCTACAAACAAAAAATTTTCTACAATCCACTGTTTCGGAAACACTTCATCTTCATTTTGTGGATTTGGGTTTATGTGTCTTATAGAATTCCCGTTCATGTTCAGATCACTTTCGCCAGCGCTTTTTGAATCAACATAAGACTTATTCGCCACATCGCCTTCGTCGGCTGGAGGCAATACGTTTTTAATTGGATTATTCTTCATATCGATTGGTTTTCCCTTTTGAAAAATTTTTCATTGACATATTTCTTCCTCACTGCGTCCATTGGACCCTGCCGCGAGCCAAGATTCACAATGTTTTGACCAGACATGTCAATGGCTTGACCTTGTTGCAGTGCACATGACAAAAACGGAACTTGTTTTCAACAAGCCAGTTTATCTTGGGATGTCAATCCTCTATATCTCAAAACTCTGATGTATGATTTTCATTATAACTACATCAAGAAAAAGTATGGACCAAAAGCGAAATTGCGCATGACTGATACGGATTCTTTGATGTATGAAATGCATACAGAAGACTTCTTCGAAGATATCCGAGAATACATCAAAGAAAAGTTTGATACCTCCCACTTTGAGAATTCAAAACTTCCGAGACTTAACAAAAAAGTCCCCGGGATGTTTAAGGACGAGGCTGGTGGGAAGATCATATCTGAATTTGTCGGACTGCTCGCCAAATCATATGCCTTTGATATGGATGGTGATGAATTCAAAGAATGAAAAGGTGTGAAAAAATATGTTGTACATAAAGAAATAACATTGAACGATTGTAAATTTTGTTTATTTTCAGGAAGACAACAACTGAGACCTATGAATGTGATTCGGAGTCATCATCATGAAACCTTCACAGAGCAAGTCAACAAAATCGCCCTTTCTTCTGATGATGACAAACGAATTATCCTAGATCGTATAAATACCTTTGCTCACGGGCATTGGCGGGTTTCGATATTCGGACAAAACCTCGACACAGACTGACAATGCAACAGGGGGACAAACAGAGGTGCTGGGAAACACAGAGGGACCCTGGGGAAGGCAAGGGGCCCTGGTGTTGGGAATTCCTATGCTATTTCTAGAATTTTTTGGTGCCTTTTTGGGCATCGTTGAGAAGTTGATATAATAAACAAACAAAGAAAAGAACAGGACCCCTCAATTCCCAGTTCCCTACTACTGTTGTATATATAATTTTGCTGTCTGTAATGCCATGAAGAAACTAATGAAAAAGGGTCAGGAATTGATTGTTGAAATTTCGATGCTTCCTAATGCATTCAAATTAAAAAATCAAATTTCAATTAGAGGAAGAAGGCATTGAGAATATATTTTTGTGGGATTTTTGTTACCGTTCATAACTGCACAAAATTTCCTAGTTTAATAACAAATGTACTCCTACAATCAGGGGCGAATTTTCATTTTCGGGGCTCTAGGATATTTTAAATTGAGGGCCCTTATGGAAAGGATGTCATACAAATTAGAACTACACGTGCTTGTTACGTTCATTGAACAAGTTGTTCAAATTCATAAACATATTACTTTATTCTGAATTCTCTCGATATCGGGAACCTGAGCCGTGTCAGCTTCCCTCCATACCCCAGTTGGGGGCCACGCTGTTACAGGGGACCCAAAATTCAGAGCTTAATACCCAAACAAAATTTCAACCCCCTAAATTTAAATATGAAGCACTAGAAATCAGTGAAGTTTTTGTCAGTCCGTATCCTTTTCTGTCCTGTAATTTATGGAAGGAGCAGTACCTGCCGCTGTTACTTGGAATAACATCGCCTGATCAGTGCCGGCGCTACAAGGCAAACTAGGCGGCTGCCTATGGACTAGGCCAAAGAGGACGCCAAAGAAGACCCAAGATATATTCAGCTATGTTGTTCTGAAAGTGATGAACGTCCACCAAGTAAAAGTGAATGAACATGATGACAGTGAATGGAACACACGTTCAAGCAGTTTTTCAGGTTTGTTGCATAGGGTTAATACTTCTGTTATTAATTTCAATTTCATATATTATTCATCTGTTAAACTTTTCTAAAGTACAAAATCTTTCTTCTTATTTACGCAGTGCACAATGTGATGATATGTAGAGTAAGGATCCTTGTATAGGACAAGTGGACGCTTGAAGGGATCCTGCCTAGGGCAGGGTTGCTAAGTTTAAAAAGACCTTTCAAGCTAGAAAAATTGCAAAATCCTGCTAGAATCCGCTTGAATAAGACCAATTGTACAAGCCGCTACACCAATTATCCGCTAGAATCTAGCGGATGTAAGCCGAGAGACAAGTTATTTAGCAGCTCAACAGGATTAAAACCAGTTAGATCTAGAGGAAAATCCACTAACCGGAAACCCTGGCCTAGGGTGCTTACAAGTCCATCAATAACGTGCTGTTGTCAAGGGCAGCAAGGCATGACCTCCTTACTTTATCAACTTCACTTCCAGGTTACGATTTCTATTATTTTCATTTCTTTATTTTCCCGAATCTGTCGCTTTACCAGAGCACCTTCATGTCAAAGCCTCCACTAAATCATGTTTCGGCCATCCAGTGTAGTTAGGTTAGGAACGCTTTCGAAACGCTAGTATTATTAGTGTTAGACGATTTCACCTACGAAATTTTGATTTTAGGACACATCACCTTTTTTAACCAAACAGATTCTACAGGGCACTAAGGACTTTCTGGCGACGGTTCTGTCGAAATTGTAATTACAAATGAAAGTAAAAAAATAGCGAAATAAAAAAAACAAAAAATTAGGATGTTTTGTTGTGAAGGCCATTTGGCCTCAGGATGTGCCGTTGTGTCGAAATATTTGTTAGAAATCACCATTGTGGGCCCCTGTAAACATTTTTGGGAGGCAAATTTGAGCTGCTACAACACTGTCAAGAACAAAAACAGTCACAATGAAACTAACGAAAAAGCCAGCGGTGAATCTGACCACACTCCAGGGACGTCGCCAACTGGGGGCCAGTCGTGTCCGCCCTCCTCTTTCATGTTGGGCCCCCGGTTGCTGCATATAGCCAATATTGTATTTAAAAATGTGCCCCCTTGTGCGTTTTGGCCCCTCTTGCTGCAAAATCCTGGCGACGGCCCTGCCATGCTTCTATTACATATTTAATGAACCCCTCACTGGCCTTGTGTAATCTGAAAAATGGATTGAGGCGTTTTGTTCCACACATTGTATGTAAAAATAACCAATCCTCAGTGTCAGAAAAAGAGAATGCTCATCGTCATTCACTTCAATCCTTCACGCTTGTTCTATAGAGATCTTTTTTCAGCGACATAGCAAAAAACGTGTGTTGAACCAAAACAATATACAACTACAATGGCTTACAGAAATGCTGGAAATTGTCCTCACTCCCTAAATTTTGGGGCTCCCCGAAATCGGGGGTCCTAGGCTTAAGCCTTTTTAGCTTAATGGTAAATCCGCGCCTGCCTACAATCAGGGCCGGCCTTAAGCCGATACAACCAATGCAGATGCATGGGCTCCACGCCTCAGGGGGACCCGCACCATGGTGGTTGAGCAGGTTGTTGAGCAAGACTTCGAGTTCAAAAGAAGAAAAATTCAATCAACTCTGGAAAGGCATCAAAGAAATGAAAGAAACAATACTCACTCAGAATGGAGAATTGAAAGAAACAATACTCATTCAGAATGGAAAACTGGAC
>Ga0210059_1002977_pt1 | contig 26886 bp, 12 predicted proteins | sample Ectturendosymbi2_FD_188042 | JGI IMG/M metagenome (GOLD analysis project Ga0210059, IMG submission 188042) | Ecteinascidia turbinata endosymbiont from Florida, USA - Sample 2 (SPAdes) (version 2) | ecosystem: Host-associated > Tunicates > Ascidians > Unclassified | place: Key West, Florida... | reverse complement strand
TTGATCGCATTTTGCAAAAGTGAGAGATGAACGTGCATTTACATCGATTTAAAACAAGTTTCCGTATTCCTGGAAAGTGCAAGTAGGGTTTATGAATTCATCTGAAAAGAATTATCACTTTAAGTAACCAATACAGCTGAAGGTCGGAGTCGGCCCGGAGTTGGAGTCGGATAATCGAAATTGCCAGGAGTAGGAGCCGGATGACGGGACTTCCGACTCCACAGCCCTGGTAAGAAGAACCACTTAGTGGCAATAGAAGTGAGTGAAACTACTTGGAATGTACTTGGCATTGCTTTGCCGATGCTGCATTTTCAGGCAAATTTGCTTTTCCCATATGTGAGGACTCCGCCAGGGCGACTGGCAGGCTCACTTTAAGAAACTTTTCGTGTATGGTGACAGCTTCTTGCATGAGCGTGGCGGTCAGCAGTATTGGTGCTGAGTGGCTTTGTTAGGGGGAACGCAATATGCAACGTTTTGATGGCGTGCTATAGGTGTTTTTTTATATATGTATCAAATCACAATCGCTTTACAAGTAAGGTTGAGGGCTTTACGTTTGGAGTTTCAGGTTAAGTGTTTAAGGTTTAGGTATTTAGGTTCATGGTTTTAAATTGAGGGTTTTAGGTTTAGGCTTGTAGGTTGTGAGCAGAACTGTCGCCAGAAGTTTTCACTAGGGGGGTTCTACATTTGTGTAGGTGTCTTGACATTCTAAAACTGACAAAAACTCCACTGATTTATACAGTGGTGTTTCATATTACAGTTTGGAGCTTTGTTTGGAGGGGCTAAGCCCAACAAAGCTACCTTGTGGCAACGGGACTGGTTGAGGGTTTAAGGTTTTAGCTTTAGGGTTTTAGGTTTGGGGTTTTAGGTTTAGGGTCTTACGTTTAGCGTTTTATGCTTACACACTAATCCAAATATGTAACTTTGTATATTGTGCTTGCAACATGACATGACCACTTCAACCAATCATGTTCCACAAAAAGCAAAATAGTCTCAGTAGATATTTGCCTCAGAAGGCAAAATACACAAGTCTGCCAATTGCTTAGCGGGCCATGGGCGGGCCGATTTGAAAAAAATAAATGTCCTCGGTCCACGGGCAGTTAACGGGCTGGATGTTGCAGGCTATGGGTGGTCCGGGCCTGAAAAATCTTGGACCGTGCTATCTCTAGTGCTGATGCAAATATAAAAAAATCTTCATCCAAACCAACTAAATTCTATATTTTTAACACCAACCACTCCTGAGGATATTCTCAAACTTATAAATAGAATAAAGGTCGAGTGGATACGATGATATTCCCGTTCGCGTTTTTAAATCTTCACAATATTTACTGGCACCTTTTCTATCAAATGTTGCAAAGAATGCATAAGTGACGGCGCTTTTCCAGACAATACAAAAATCGCCAAAGTAGCACCAATTTTTAAGTTGGTAGAGAGCGAAATCTTTACTAATTACAGACCGATATCAGGGTTAACATACCTGTCAAAAATATTTGAAAAAGTACTCTACACAAGACTGAACGATTAATTTATTAGAAAAAAGACTTGTTGAGTCGGCAACAATACGGTTTTCGCAATAACCATTCCACATCCCTGGCTATTACAGACTTGTACGAAATCCTTCTCCAACACCTCGATAAAAAACTTATCTTTTGTGGCCTTCTTAGATCTAAGACAATTATTTGACTCAGCGAGTCACTCCATATTGCTGATAAAACTTGAGCATTGCGGTGTAAGAGAAAACGCGTTCAAGTTAGTACAGTTGTATCTCTCCATCAGAAAACAGTACGTTCAAGATGGAAACACTAAAATATCTTTGAAGTCAATTATTTCTGGGGTCCCCCAGGGTTTAATTTTAGGATCGTTGTTCTTTTTAATATTCACAAATGACATATCAAACTCAAGTTTTGTGAAAACTATGTGAAAAAGCTCTTTCTTCCCAACAGTGAAAATTATGAATTTTTAGTGATTGCCAATGACATCCCTTGCAATGACCTGGCAATTCAATCGCTTTAAAAGCTTATGCAATATCCAGCCACCTGTTTGGCCGATGATATAATGTGGTAACGCTGGAGAGACACTAGAAAACTTCATGCTGGGAGCGTTGCAACTTATGTGGAACTGGTCTGATATTTTAAAAGTATGCAGCAACAGACAAGCTTATAATGTTCTATTTGAATGGTTTGAATAAACAAGGTGATACTTTTACACATTATCGTATTTGTTCTTTTTTCAGTCGGTAACAGTGGCGTAGTCAGATCAAAATTTTGGAGGGGAATTTGAGAGATAAAAATGTTGGACTTCAGGCGATTAACAGGATTTTGTCTGAGACGCCGTTTCTCAAAGCAAAAAAGGACTAGATTTCCTAAAAGCGTTTCGGGTGGGCCATGCCCCCTGGGCACTCTTTGCCAGGTCTATGGTTGGTAATCGTCATTGTGGTGAAGGAAACAAAGTTTCTAGAGCATTTGTAGAGTTTATTTTGATTATATGGCTAAAATTTAGGAATTCGGGTCAGTTGTGGAAGTGAAACTTTTGTGTAATAATAGAGTACGAACCGTTTCTCTAAAAGCTGATCGTCATAGATTTATAAAAACCTGAACGATTTCTTGCTTTGGGAAGCAAGACAAATATTGCAAAGAACTTTTGTACTAGTAGTAGATAAACTTTATGCAGTTAATACGTTCATCAGACGCTGGTTTCTTTCGGCATGAAACATCTGACAAGCATCAAGCTTTGAATATTTGTGTCGCGAATGAAATATCTGAAAGCCTGATTTAAGTTGTAAAGACCCTATCATGATGGGGTGCACATTAAAAAGCTACGCTAGCTTTTGCACGCAGCAGCATTCAGATAAAACAAGATATTTGCATCAAAAGAGAGCCTTTGAAAATGAAAAAATCCAAATAATATGCAGACTTGCAGCGAGTTGTAATTTAAAAGTGTGAAAGAAAAGACCACCAAAAATTGGAAATATAAAAGACAGCAAACGTTCCAAAAAATATGTAAAGCTAAGCACACTCAAGTTAACCACCAAAAGATGCAAAATTATTAATGGGACACACACATCTCTTGAACGAACCTGTGATTTTGCTGATAATGATCTGAGCAAAACAACTTAGCTTCTCCCACTTGGCCAAAACAAAGTCTTCCAGAATCAAAATTCCACCGGCGTTTATTCCCGAGGAAACAGTACTTTAAAAAAATATTAGAAATGTTGTAATTGGTGTACCGCAGTTTGTTTTGCCACATTCTGTTCAATTAATCACAAACAAGTTCACACCCTAAATTTTGGTTGACACTCACAGGAGTCAGAAGGGGATGCAAGTGGGGACAAAGCCCGCCAAATTTTCAAAAAAGAATGTTTTCTTAGTTTCGAGAAGGAAAATGAAGCTTAAGCATTTTTCGACCCCTTCTACAAAGCCCTGGCTTCTTGTAAAAAAACTCTTACTATTTCCCCCATCCTGGAAAAAAACTTTCCAACGCCCATGCTGACACTGTCTTTCAATGCATAAATTTAGAATTTTTACTATTTGCTCAAAAAGGTTTTATGTCTTCAGCAAATACTGTGATATTAACTTTGGTCTGCTCAAGTCAGCATGCAGAAAACCTTTTCATAACTAGTTAATCAACCATTTCTTCATTATCTTTTGTGTGTTGAATTGACCAGTTGCGTTGTGTTAAGTTTGTCAGTTGATTCTTTTGCACATCGACACACTTTGGCCCCACGTCCAATTAAATTTTAAAACGTTTTGAGGACTGTGAGAACTAGCTACGGAAACCAGAGACAATCTCTACTATAACTCTCCGACCGATTGTGCTAGACCAGGGGTGTACAACCTTTTTGCTATTGCAGGCCGCATTACTTTTACTTATATGAAGTATGGCCGCCAATGAGTTCGAGTTATATTTATGAGATACTGCGGCACTGCCTACTGCCAACCAACACAGAACACATTCAAACATACATTGCGTATTCATTCCATTACTCATTGTGACATCACCATCGAGATTGTTACACATCGTGTCGACTGATTTTCTTGCCTTGCGTTTGTTTTTTGCTTCAATATACGCCAGCGCGGCCGCCAAATCCTATATTTTGAATTACATGTGGACGGCCGCAAATTTCGTTATTTTTAATAGTACACCTGGCGCAATAATCTCAGTACCGCCAAATAAATCCGTCTATCTATCCGCTAAACGCGGCCTTCTCAAAGTGGCCCCCTGCCAAATTAATTGCCCATTTTTTCATACTGTAAAAAGCTTCTGTGAATAGATAAGATTTCCCAAACAGCATTATTTCGCGCTAAAAATGCACTCAATTTTTGGAAGCACACATGTGCGTGAGAACACATTTTTATACTATCAAGCAAGTAAAATCTTAAATAGAATGGCACACAAAACACTGGACGATAGTCTCCGACTGTTACCACTACCACTGGTATGGATAAAGGATTGATATGTCAGAGAAGTCTCGATCACCAGCATCCCACTAATAGAGATTTGTCAGAAATTGCTATTTGCTATTGTGTACTGTGTAGCAATTTCAATGACGCACTCACTTATCTTCCCTTTTTAGTTTTAAATGTTGTGAACACATTGCTTTATAGCTCATTTTATTGGAAGTGGCCCTCAAGTTATCACATTTTTGTAAAATGGGACGAAGGTCAAAAGTAGTTGGACCACACTCCTGTAAGCATCCAGCAGTTACCACTGGCCGAGGAAGGAGTGGTAATATTTACACTGCCGAGGTTTCCAGGCCTCCACGCCCGAATTTCCTGGGTAATCATCTCAGCTCTGATCAACAACAAAAAGCCAATGGCATGGAAATAACTCAACGCATTTCACTATTGTATTTCATGCTATTCATCAGCATCGCATTTCAGATAAAGTTAGACGGTAGCTGAACACGTACATCTGATTTACTGGTTTTTGATAGAGATAGCGAATCGAAAAACAGCTTTCTTGCAAGCATTGTTGGACTGCACTGACCATATTGATCGGTTTCGCGAACTCCGTCATACCACTTCTGTTGCAGTAACCGAGTTTCTTTAGCCCATCTCGGAACATTTGAGTGACCGCATTGTGTCCGATGTCAAGCAGAGCCTAGTGTGGTCGACGAGACAACCGATATGGCTGCATTGTGCTGTTCATTCCACTTGTCACAGCCTGGCCAGAGCGAGAATTTCCAACTCTGTGTCGTGTTAAAACCAAGCTGCGGAACCGACTGCTTGATGGAACTCTGAATGCGATGATAAATGTTTCAATGAACGGTCCAGACAGAACTGTTGCCAGAAAGTCGTCAATTGACGAGCTTTACGTTTGTGCAGGGGGCTGAACCTTTTTAAAAACTAACAAAAACTCCACTGATTTACGCTTCGGGGTCCTTGGAGTTTTGGGGGGCTAAGCCCCTCATGGCGACGAGACTAGGTTCAGAGCAGTGGGCGTGCTTGTGATTGCTCATGACATTTGTGATTGAAATGGATAAAAGCAAAGTATAAACAGAGAGCGACAGAGTGAGCACTGAAGACCGTAGTATCTGCAGATGACGAGTTAGAAACTGAAGAAACTGATGCTTTTACTGATGAACAAGAGCTGTTTTATGAAGTTGAAATTGAAAAAATTGTGTTGTTATTTTTGTAAATACGGTAGCACTAATTGTGCACTGTGACTGCCAATACTGCAATACGTTTAGGAATTATTTTGAACGTTTTGCTAAAAAATGTGGCCTCATAAAATTCTTTGGTGTTCCCTTAAACCAAACCTTAAAAAAAACTGTGTGTATCACTATACAACAAGTATTGTTTGTATTGCCGATTTGTCTGATTTTTCAATTTACTACTTTTCTGTTGATCAGAGAGTTTCTGGGTACACGACTTTTCGGTCTAGCCGATTCGGTCTGTCCGTTTCAATCTGAGCCGTTTCGATCGCGGGAGTTTTTTGTTCCAGTCTCGAGACATTTCGGTCGGGCAATGAAATCTTATGTTCACTTTTTAATGCAAACGTACTCAAATCAAGGAAAATTAAAAAAAAAAACTACAAACATGATCCAAGGTCCACAGTTAATCAGCATGAACATATGTGATTTTCGTTATCAGCAAGCAAATTAAATCATTATCTACATTTTCAATTAAATACAAATACTTCAAACTCATAATTACAATTCAGATTTAATCGCAATCATGACTCCTGAAAAGCGAGTTGGTATAACACCAACTAGCGTGACATTTCGCCTGTCTATATGATCATTTCAATAAACAAACGCAATCAGTTCCTTATGTACAAAAATGTCGTGACTGAAACGGCCCTGACCAAAAACTCTTTGTTCCGTTTATTTCACTAAAAAAACATTCTGGGGTTTGTCATTTCTTACAAACATTTTCCCCCTTGTCGCAGGGGAAGTTATTCTGTAGAAGATGCATACGTGTTTTACTGCATTGGGCATTGATAAGTGTTTGCAGGCATTTTTGTGTGATGCATCAAACTTGTTTGTGAACAACTTAACAGTTGACATAATGGTATGTGAACTGACGTCACGGCAATTGATCATTTTTTCCGGTTGCTCAGGTGAACGCTCAAGCTGTTGGTCGACGTTATTCTATACTGAACCAATTTACGTTACTTTCTTATAGCTTCACGTTCATGTGTGTTAGTCATTTTGTTTAATAGTTAAGCGAAATCAAGGAACGCAATCTAATCAGAGTGTCTCTGGTTAGTAAGCTATGAGAACCTTCGTACGCCTCGTTTCTGGTTAACATTTCATTACATCAAGTCGCTTCGTTGCTTGATGTAATGAAAGTTAAGAAACTGACCCACGCACTTGGAACAACTATACATTGACCTGTCAACCAGAAGCGGACTCTTTAAATCAGTGTTTCCCAATCTTTTTTGGCTAGCGCCCCCTTTTTTGAAAAACAAATTTCTATCGCTCCTCTACCATGCCTAGCACACATATCAACACCATTTTTTCGTACATTGCACTACAATTTAGTAAAACGCTAAGTTTTTTTTTACAAATTACATGCATACGTTTGTTGATCATACTGTTTTTTATGACATTTGGTCACCTAAAGTTAGTAAGACAACAGAAATGTAATTATTAAGTGGGCTTCCTATCGCCTCACAACCGCCCATTTCTGCTTCACCGCCCCCCTAGAGTTTCTCACCGCCCACTTTGGGAACCACTGCTTTAAATGTACACAAAATCAGCTCTTCACATCGCGTTTCCTAGAGCTAGAGAACTTGTGATTATCATAAATTTCTTTCAACATTTCTACAATACAAGCTAGGCTCATTTTTGAGCGGCAAATGATAGCAGGAGTAGCTTGATATGAACTAAAATCATTCAATCAAAGCATCTGCAGAGGAACAGCAGCCCACCGCAAGAGAAAACCATTCGAGCAAGTGTCAGGCACCTGAAGTTCCAGATGTATGAATGTTGTACAGTTCGATTGCATTTTCCACAACAAGACAGGTGCTAAAAGGTAATGGTCATTAAAAATCGTCATTTTTTTGCATCAACACAGCACCACTTCATTGTTTCACCATGCGAATTGATAAGTTCAGAAAGCATCTTATGCAGAAAAGCATACTCCAGACTTTGAAAGGTCAACTCCTACCTTAGAGTTCCGCTAAACGCAGCAGAAATGAACAGACCAGCAAGACCAGGAAAATTTTCAAATACATTTACAACTAGATATGGAAGCAGCTGGTCACTTTTTGAGATTTTTCCTGCTTTCAACGGATCACATCCTTCAAAATACGCGTACATGGCACATCCAGTTGCTGTGGCAAGACCAAAAAATACTGTGCCTGGGAGTATAGAGAATAGGGAAGCACTGGAAGGAAATGAACAAAGTAAATACGAAATACTTTTTATTAGGCAATAATGAGACGGTAATGTAAATAAAATTTAGCTGGGTCAATTCAACCAAAAAATGAAGGCAATAGATTTTACCAAATCAAAACCTTACATTCGGGCTTGCTTCACCGATTTACATGAAAGATATCTCTGAGTGATGGATTGGTTGATGCAAAGAGTGTCACTCCACAGAAATGCTTGGCCAACGAAAATTCCCCAAATGGTATAAGGTACAGTCATATCGGATTTGGAACTGCAAGTGCAAAATGTTCAACAGTAAAAAAAACTCATTGCACCAAAACATCACTTATTCCCGAACATAACGTGCTTTTCAGTGCGGAATATGTGCTAGCTAGTTGTATTTTGAGCATACAACGTGACGTTTCTTTTTTCTGTGCATTACTTGTATCACGGCTGGAACCTGTGTTACCAAGCCATAATGGATAAACACGACAAACAACAAAATTAACGGAAACCCATGCTTTCTTATGTGACTGTATTAAAGTGCAGGAAAATCAAAACCTTAATGCACACCTGCAGTTGAAAACAAGATGTACTGCTACGCAAAATTGCTTACCTGTGTTATTAAGCACGCAAATACGATTTTTTGACGATTTTAGCAAAGTTACGTATTGCAGGTGTACGTTACATCGCTGTTTCCAGTTTCCTAACGATGATTTGCCGGTAAGTTGTTCATAAGCAACTCTTTAGAGTTTTTGCATGCAGAGGATGAAATTTAAAGTACATACTCTCCGAAATTAAGTCTTTCGCTCCTTCTCATCGCTTCAGTTATGTGCGATAATCCTCCGACGTCCACCGAGGTTTTGATGAACACGGATACCATTCCAGCCAACATTACAACCGCTTGCAAGGTGTCGGTCCAAATGACAGCTTTCATTCCTCCCTAAAAAGCAAGACATAATTTTGAGGTTCGTTGGTAATGTAAACAGCATAAAAACTGAAAAACCAGCATATTTGATTTTGTTATCGATCAGAACACGTATCTTTAGAACTTTCTGTTTTCCATAAACTTTACTTCTTCACCGCAAAGTGAGGCTACGAAAAGATGAGCAGATGTACAATATTCAAACAAATATTTTCAGATTAAACATAAGGATTTTATAAAAACTTGTAAGCGTTCTCATTGGATAAATAATTTCTAACTTCATGTAAGAAACGATGGATCTGTTGTTCCATGTTGAAAAGAAATAAATAGAATGACAGTTTTGCATTAAAATAAAAACAAAAGTAGAGTGAAATATATAAGCGTAACAATGTCCAGCGCTTTCTCGGCTTATCCAGCTTCGTTGGAGAAATATTTTTATATCTGAACGGATCAACAAATATTGAAATCTTATATTTAATAGAAAGAGAAATCAATAACTAAAAAACACGTTGATCTTTCAAAGTTTGATCAAAGTTCCATAATTTGCTAGAAAATTCCCGATTTGCTTATCAGTTGTAATTGTAACAAGAGATTTATTAGAAGCAACTCATTTGTACATGGTTTACGGAAAGATTCGTGTTTTCCAGCAGTTAAGTCGCGAATTTCTGTAATGCGGACAGCGACTGGATAATCGAATACTTGTCAAACAAAGTACAGATAAATATTTGATGAAGCACTTTTATCTAATTAAGGTAAGAGCTAGAAGGCATAGAAAGTATACCAGAAAACATCTGACTGCGAAATGCTTGAACACTGACCTCTTTTCATATGCTTGACCCCTTTTCAAATCTCGCGAAAATAAGTTTGACATTGTTTTGGCTGTCCGAACGAGATTGTAGCGCATCTCGTCTCGGCCCCCAGCCTTGTCATGCGCTAATCATCATCTTATCGAACGCATCTCGCGCGGTGGCGCGAAGCGCCGCCAAAAAGGCGTTTCTCGACTCGCGCTGCGGGACAGACGCAACGATGCTGAGTAACGCGACACAGCATCTGAATCAGTAAGGACTGCGGATGCGAGAAAGTCTACGATGCTACCGTAATCGGACAATTATATTTTTGTGTGAGAGCCAGTCAGAGAAACGCACGAAAGAGCCAGATCCTGTCTACTGCGTGTTTCAGCATTTCTCGAGCTTGTCTTGTTGACCTTGTGTTTACGAATAAAAGCGACATCGATTGATCTACGCAAGGGTTGTACAACCTTTTGCTATTGCTGTTTATCTATATGTAGTACGGCCGCCAAAATACTGCCAAGTGCCAACAAACACAGAACACATTCAAACATAAATGCGTATTTTATTACTATTTGTTACATCACCATGTAGATTGCTACGCATTTTGTCGGCTGATTTTCTTGCGTTGTGTTTGTTTTGCTTCAATATACGCTAGCACGGCCGCTAAATCATTTTTTAAATTACATGTGGACCGCCGCAAATTTCATCATCGAAGGTCGCATGCGCCGTACGTTGTGCACCGTTGATCTGCGTCTTCGTGGTTCCTCACTTGGCAAGGCTACGTATTTACTGTCCCTACATGAATTGGTTGCTACACCGGATCAGCTAACACAGTCGCCAGAAATTGGTTCCCAGACCGGGAATCCCAGTCCTACAAGAACAAGATGAAAAAACAATGTCTGAAACGTATTCCTGACCTGCTTAAAAGTACAACAGTTCTTAATCAAGTGAAAACTGAATTCCCTAGATAAGGAGTATCACATTTTCTTACGAAGCTTATGCAGCTACATGTACATCATATTTATTGCTAAAACAAAAAATCAAGAAACATTTGCTATAACAGCCTCATTAGGTAGATTTGATGGCTATCGTGAAAGCCACTCTCAAAATGGCATGACAGCTACACACTTGGTTTAAAAACATATTGCCCTAAAAAACGTTCATCGCCACTAACAAAAATATTTTAATAACAGTGTTTACTACCGTTTAACACGTTTGGACATTGGAATGCTGATGTGATGAAAAAACAATCCCATACTAATCCAGGAATAAATTTAACCAATAAACTAGGCAATTCGTTATTGGTTGCAGATTTTTCTAACCATGGTAATTTGTCTTTCCCTGGCCGGCGTGAGCTGTCTCGGCGTTTGCAATTGCAATAAAAAGGATCGAAGTCGCATGGCTATAGCTTCTTACACGATGCATCATGGTTCAGTGAGGGGTATTTGTTCCAACAAGAAACTCATCGACTCACTTTTATGTTGCAAAACAACGATGCAGACACACTGCGAACTCACTGACAGCACTGGCTACAGCCCTGGATTTTTTTTCATTTAAAGTGTTTAAAATATTGCGTCAGTTATAAATTTTCAATGTTGCGTTTCTAGTTTCTTTAGTGACATTCGTTTCAAGGCTGCCGTCAGACGTTAAAGAACACCCAGGTGACTACAAACACAATTCTGGGTGGAAAAAACGAGCTAGGAGAGTCGTGGTGATTACTTTAGAAAAGCTGGGGAGTTCGCATGCAGAAACGAAACACCAGAGCAGTAGTATTTTTACGAAAGGATAGCATTGCAAATACTACTCGATAACAAACATTGGGCAAAAGTTGGAATGTAAATCTGTAAGTTTAACTAAGCCTACAGTATTTTTTAATTTTGCAGTTTTTTTTATTCCCTGAATCTACATAATCATCAAAAATTTGTACATTTTAATCGAAGGGGCGCTTTTCAACGGAACGCCATTCTGGAGTGGGAGTTGCTTTAAACTGCCCCGCTGGATCCGCCACCGTATTATTCCTTCATTTTCGTATAGGTTTCAACCCTCTGGAGAATTGCGGGGGCAGCAGTCCCAGAATTCAAAATGCCCCCAGCGTAACGCTGTGGACTCAGATATCTCATCTCTGCAGCTTGTGTGACACTGACTGGCAGGTAGATTTAAAATATGAACCGCTGGAGTATGAGGCCACGAACTGAAAGCCCACTAAGAATTACAAATACAACATGGTGTGTAACCTTATTAGACAAGTTCACTTGCTTCTCGATGCTATTGTGTGTCACTTTGCATTCTAGCTGTTCTGAATCACCACAGAGTAATGAAGTTCACGGGAAACTTCGTTTGTTTTACAACCCGTGTAGTAATCTCCTTATTCCACGTTGACCGTCTTGAATTGCTGCAACTAAATGTCGCTTAGTTGAACTGTGGACGGGCTTGAATTTCGAGGAGTTAATAACTCGTTCGTTTTAGTGATACTTTTTGTTGCCGCATGGTTGCACTCAGTTGAAAACCATTCAAGTGAATGTTGAATAACTTTTTCGGAAGATTTAACCGGTATCAAAATGTCAGGAAAGAGCCAAACGGTTGATCTCGTGTTGGCAGTCACGCTGACGCAAATGTGATTGTCTATCTCAGGGGTAGCCAACAGGTCGTTCGCGCAGTCCCTGTTGGTCGATCGCGCCTGATTTTGCATTGAATTGACACGAAACCTAAAGAGAACATTTTTCAATCAACTATTCCTTTTTGTTGCATTTTATGAAATTTTTTTACTTGTGACTTTATTACCGACCGGTCGATCGCGAGTTATCAAGAAATTTTCTAGTCGATCCCAGTCAATGACAAGTTGCCCACCCCTGGTCTATCTAAATCGTATAGACTGCGAAGAGGAGTGGAAACAACATACACCTTTTTGGGAGTCCAACGGCCGTGGCGAACGTTTGCGAGTTAACTCCACTAACATGGACACAAACTTCTGAGCAGGATCATATTGATTGCCCGCTAGTAACAGGCGGCTGTCAACACCGTACCTCAGCAGCACTCCCAAAAGTTTTTCTTAAGATATACGGTCGCATGCTTTCTCGGGGTTGACAAAGCACTGATAAACTTGCTGGGCATACTAAAGTTTCTCGAAAAGTTGTTGGACAGTGAAAGAGGCAAGTTAATTCGGCATTGCCGTACCGATTTCTAGCTACGCTGACTTGACTGCCTACCAGATTAAAATAAGCCACAAATCACTTCGTACAGTGTGGTGATCAGCCGGCATTTGACTTTCGTTAAAATTGGTATAACATGCAGAATCCATTTTTTCTCGCCATTTTAAGAGTTTTGTGGTGACCGTCAACTTAAATTGAGATATCTCAATTAAAGTCTTTCGTTTTTCAAAAGATCAAGTTAGAATATTTTTTGCATTACGCCTCAGCTCACACGGTCACACTTAAAGATTTAGTTACAGTCAAATTCTTCTATCTGCATTTCCGTAAAGACGCTTAAAATGGCATCTTGTAAACAGAGTTGTGAAAAGTCTGGACATCGGTGATGAAAAGTTTCTGAGCGTAACGTATCTTGTGTTCGACAAAACGTACGACAGAGCGGTTATCACCTGCACTCTTCGACAAAACTTAATAAAGAGCAGTTTTTTTCAGCAATCGTTAGACCAGTACTATCACTTTCCGTTTGATGAACTCCCAGACAAACGTGGTGCAAAACGTGACCACATGGGTGGGGAGAATTACTTGGACAAACAAAAGTTTACTGGTATCCAACACGACGACGACAACAACCTCTCATCTTCCCTGTATAAAAACATTTTTGAACAGAAACCAGAAAACAATATTGCATAACTAAAAACTATTTTGCATAAACTTTGAAAAAAATGCTTTTAATCTTCTTTGCAGAAATGTTTGTCAAAGTGCTTTGCATTATTATTACTTTTTCGTATAAACCCACATCACAAACCCTGAGCAGTCTAAGGCGGTGCTTCTTAACCAGGTGAATGGTTTACCCCAGGGTTAATGAATTTTTTCTTAATTTTTTATCTTCCGATATCATGCGATTGTCTTGCTTTTTCTACCCACAACATATCAGCAACCGTGAATAAAATGGCGAACGTCAAGCATTTTGACTTTACGTCTTAGCAGTCAGCAACTTAACACTTCAGTAAAACCGCACTATGGTGCAATTAACAGCGTCCGTTACGTAATGGAGTTACATTTTACCGACAGATGCCATGTTTTATTCAATCGAGTGGTTGACTCTCTGCTATGCTCTTTGTATGAAGCGTCATATACCCCTGTGCAAAAGGTGTCTGCAAGAAGCGCAGTACTTTCGAAAGTTTCAAACAGGTGAACACTCATCAGAGTTAACCTTTTCAGTCAAAGGGCGGGAATAACCAATCGAAGTACAGGAGTAGCCTATTTGCGATATTTGTTTGTTACGAGTTTGGTAATGATTTCAAAAGCCTATGTGCGTTTTTACATCGGGTAATATCTGCAGAATGTTTACAAAATTCGTACAAAAACATTTTTTGGTGAAAGTAAACGTAAATACATAGATAAAATAAACCAAGACTTCATTCATCATCTTAACCAGGTTTAAAAAGGAAGTTTAGCATCGAGAATAAGTTCGCTTCAAAAGCGAAAGTGGAATGATGACTGCATTAAGTATGGATTTTGTCATCATAGAAGTGAAGAATCGAGCCATGAGCTGACTGCTCAATGCATGCTTTGCTATGGCATAATATAGCATCTAGTTTTTGACTTCTTCAAAACTGCCGATTTGTTTTAAAAAAAACACTGCGTTCATCAGCACAAGTCCTCGCGACTTATCAACCAACAGCACGAATATTTGTGCAAATAGCGAAATTCTCTTTAGTCATCAGTCGTAACTGACTCAGCTAGTAAAAATCCTTTTATCCTTTCCTCTTCTTAAATAGCGCATGTGTTAATAAAAAAAAGAAAAAATTGCAAAGCTGAGTCTGTGATCAAATTGTATTTGAAGATCTTAGACGGTTTGTTGCACAGCTGAAAGCATGTTGTGGACGATTTAGGAGAAATATTGTGGTCTAACAATGAACACTCGATGTGCTATGATTATTATTGTCACATCGACCATACATTCACAATAGGGTGAATGGAAAACCAGCAATCGATGGCCGGGGTAAAGGAAACCACAAAAGGTTAAGAAGCACTGGTCAAGGGAACAGACAACTGCAACAGATCTGTTTCACAACACACTGAAAAGTTGAGTGAGTGACATCTCAACAATGAAATTTTGTCTGGGTAAAAGTGCGCTTTAAACCATCCTTTACACGTTTCCAAAATGGATGACAAAACTGCAATAACGTTTTCAGATTTTGTAATAGAAGAATTTAGTTTAAAGTGTTGTTACATCTATTTACAAAAACGTTTTTTTGTTTATTAATGTTGGTAACACATGTCGAAACGGTTTGAGTCTGCTTGTTGATAATTGTTGGCAACACATGTTGAAACGGTTTGAGTCCGAGCAAAACCCATCAAAAAAGAAGAGTATTTATGTATGCCGTAGTTTCAGCTCTGCTAAATCAAAAATTAATTCTCAGAATTTTTTTTACATCACACAAACATTAAACCACCTAATGCAATAAAAAATAAAGTTGTCTATATCTATATTGGAAGCTAATGACACAAATAATGCTTAGTTTTCGGGTCAGAACATTTTGCTGCAAATAACTTATTGCAAACATTTTCACATTTCTTAGAACATAAAAAGGTCGTTAATTACTTCAGAAGAGTTTTCAAGTTGCCAGATCAAGCACAGTTGTGCGGTTGGCCATTGGCCATCACTTTGGATTCCGAAAGATTTAAAGAAACACACTCGACAACAGCTTTACAGGTTGATCAATACAGGACAATTGGGTCAAAAAACATGCAGCAACACCTGAAAAACCTCCAAGTTTGTACTGCGTTGCGAGTTGAATGCAAAAAAAAACTTAGTAACCACAGAATAGGCGATTGCTCCTAATGTACTTTGTTAATGTCTGCCTTCGTTATATCTCAAATGTTTTTTGAACGCGCCGGCAAATTTAAAGCAAAACTGGAAAGATTGGCTGTTCTCAAAATCGTTATATGATGTCCAGCAGGCAGCAGTGGTGTGACTTGCATTCTTTGACAGTAACCTATTGTGAAACATTGTGCAATATGCTCATTTTTTGGCTTTCTGCATTATTCGTTTGTACTTCTCATTGAAAGTTAATGAACGTATAATAGGGAAAAACTTGCTTGAGTTGATTTCATTGCAAATTCTCAAGTTTTTCGCTTGTCCCATATTCACAACTGTTAATGACTATGAATACTCAAGAGAAATAACTCTTCTCGCATCAAGTCCAAATAAAGATGATACTAAAAAAATTACCCCCCAAAAATCAAATATTCTCTATATTGTTTCCAATCATCTTGAACAAAAAATTAACCTATTGCCTAAATGAATCAACTGTTTTAGCTTATGAAAACCGTTGCCATGTGTTCATTATAACGGTCGGTAACACCCCAGCGAAGAAACTACAAAATAGGATGTTAAAATCAAATCGTAATTTTGCAGAATCAATTAGGTTTCTATAAAATAACTTTTTTTAAAATTTAATCCTTTGAGTTTTAACCTAGGTTTTATGTTTTTTGTTAGTAATACTGCTGAAAATATTGTTTATTTGTTCTTTGCAAAAAAAAGTGTAAGGGTTGTTCAGAAGTACGCAAGACGCAAGCTTCGTACCAAATGAACGTTTTTTTCTGATGATGATTCCAATACAATACACATAATGAATTGTTTTATCCAATTCGTTTGATAAACAATTGACGATTCGAAATAGAGTATCGTGCGCAACGCTAGAAGACTGCATTGCTGAAACAAGCCAGCTATTGCTCGTAATGGCAATTATGGACCGTTTGCCATTCGGTAAACAACTGATTTCCTTGGAACAAGGAAGCAAAATTGAACTGTACTGTGTATATTTAGTTAAAACCTGTGGCTGCATCATATTCATGTTCGCTTTTCTGACATATAAATGAAAAGAACTCCGCACACCTTTGTGACGTTGGCGTGGAAAGGGCATTTCCAAAACTTGCGAATAGAAACGCCGCAGCGTTTACGTCGTAGATTTGTTCCGTCATACATTACATAAAACACTAACTAGTGAGTCATTGCAATTTGTTTGCAACGTACTTTTTCTTCTTTTCCCTTTCTTCGCAACTCGGTTCAAAATGGACCTGACTCCACTAAAAAGGTCGACGTCAATTGTAGATGAGCTTTACCTCTTGATGTGAAAAATATTGCCAGAAGTTGGAAATAAAATTTTGTAAAACGGATAAATGCGACAAAAATCGGAATGAGTCCTAATTTAATTGCAGTTCACTGCTAACAGTAAGAAATGTATCGGGAATCAGGACGGAGAGTTGACAGACTTACAGTTCTGTATAGAGAACCGAAAGTGAAAACCGGCTCGTTTTGGTGCCTGTATGCTGTAACATTGACCGGCAAATGAAGTAAGATAAAACTAGCGGAGTCAGCTTAAAAATTTGGCGAGCAACAGCAACATCATGCCACTTGATTAAAAAATATAATCACCATACCAAAGTAGTATAGAGAATGCAGACGACGCTGGTTGCCACAATAGTCCAATACAAACTCATTGGCGTAACAGCTTTCAGCGCTAAAGCCGGAAGATACATTGCTGATCCAAGGTAACAAATCTGCGAAAAAAAAGAAGCAACTTTCATTAACTATGTTACCAAAAATTGAAAAATCAACCAATACCTTGAATAGTTAGGCTGTGTTGACATTTTGGAATTTATGTTTCTTACTGCATCATTTTTGAGCCGACGATGTGATTTGTTCGGCTCAAATAAGTCTATATCTGCTGGAAAGGTTTCTGTATTAGAAGTCATTTTTAACTTTAGCAAAGTGTTTTAATGGCCAGTTACGGATAAACGGATTTATTCAAACGGCAGAATGAAACTGATATTGTTGACGAGCCCTTGTGTGGAACCTAATGTTGACCTTCTTTAAATTTTTGCTCGTAATCATTCACATTGTAAGAAAATGTTTGAAAGACACTCATTGAACTCAAAAAACTTTTCAATACAACAGTTTTGTTCAGTACAGCACATCAACGCTTCCATTTCTTTTACCATCCTAAAACCTGTAGAGAAAAATGTTGGCGGATACACGTCGCTAAAAAGCATCAAAGTTGTTCGCCAAAGAGATTAGGCAAATTTACCACAATAAATCATGCAAAGCCCTTTGCTATATCAAAGCTGAGTTGGCAATGCCTACAACAGTGGTCTAGAAGCGCTTTTGATGGTTACTTTTTGAGAAAACCTGTAAGATCTTCCAGCGTCATTTAAGTATAAAGTATCTAACACGAAAACGATACAGCAGCTAATGAAGACAAAAAGCAGAGAATTCTGCACTGTGTGCAACTCCCTCTGTCAGACCTGCGTTGCCGTACGGGTGGCTGAGGAAAATTTTATGGTTTTGCAGAAACTACGAACTAATTTTCATCCATCACCACAAGTCCGCTCCATCCAATTTCATGTTTGGAAAACAATGCGATATCAACTCTAGCTCCCAGAGCTGCCACTTTCACGTAGTACGTTTGCTCGACTTAAGCAACTTTTTTATGAAACTTCCAATTGCCTGAATTTGTTATTGATTTCAACAACTTTGCTTTTAGACTGTTGGTGAATTACTCTGCAGTAGTCTGTTTGCAGTTCGCGCACATTCGCTAAACTCTCTGTTACTCAGTCACAGTTTTATACCATATACATTGCGCTATACTGTAAGTCATCATTTTAAAACCACACAGCGCATTGAGAGTAGAGATCGGCCGATATGGCTTTTTTGAGGCCGATACCGATATTTCCAAAATTTTTAAATCTTGTTTTCTGCTGCATTATCAAAAATATGATGTATTTTATGCCTTACCTTATTTTCAAAAACTTAACAATCAGGACTTATTAGCTGAATTTTTTGAAATTGCAGCAATTTTAATATTTGATTAACCTAACTTGTTAGCATGGTATACACTGTTTACAATGAATAAACACAGTGCCATGAATAAAAAAGAATGTTAAAATAACAAAGCAATAAGAACAGAACACTGAATGTAAGAGAACTGCCTACGGTGTTTAAACCTGAAAAAGCAAAAACAGTGCTTGAAAGTTGAAAGATGCTGAACAATGGAAAGGAAGAAGGAAGTGCAAAATGGAGCATCAAGTTAAGGAGGTTAAGATTAGTACAACACTGTATTCAATTAACCATTGCCAAAAATGAAAATATTTCCAAAACGGCAGGAACTTTTTTGGTCTTCGATAGTATGTTTGTTAACAGTTAATGTACTACATAAATCTTGTAAAATTTTGTTTTTGCATATATTTCACAAATCAATCTATCAGACTCTTCTGCAACTCAGTGGGTTTTCAATTTGAAAAGTCAATCCAACTCGTAAAGAACCAAATTTGGAATTTTGATGTAATGTAACATTAAATAACTTCATATCCTTAAAAAAGAAAAACTAGTTCCATTAGTTACTGCAACTGAAGTACTGGCATTGGTATGAAATGAAATTCCTCAACTGATTTGTCAATTCTCATTAGTTCCATATCAACAGTTTAAGATGCTCATGCAGAAAGTACAGTTTTTTTGCATTTTCACCAAGTAGCCGGCAGTAGGTTAGCTGGTCATCAGTGGCCTATCTAGGGTATGGCAGGCATGGTACGTGCCATGGGCGCCACTTTGACGGGGGCGCAAAATTGTATGTCAAAAACTAAAGTTTGTCACTTACAGTTTCTTGAACCTTTTATCTTGCACCCCATGCGACCATTAAACAGCAAAGCTGCCACACCACAAAGCCCTCATGTAATGCAGGGCGTGTTGCACCAGCACCATTAATTAGTGTATCATGATAAACGGTGGTATTGTGACACAACACGACAGTCAGACATTGTGATAGACCCAGGGGTGTAGTGGGGCGGGAACGAGTGGGGACCGCGTTCCCATACCTTTTCAAAGTTTTGCTTTAAAATAAGTTCAAAGCTGTTTCAAAATGACTAGTTTTTGCCTGCGTACTCACACCTTTTTTGTTAGCACTGCCTCCCTAGATAGACCAGGGATTCTTAACCGGGGCCGCGCCTCCCCAGGGGGCGTCAATTTATTTCAAGGGGGGCACGAGCTCTTACGCCTTTTACAACATGGAAAGTTTTTAAACGAAAAAATGTTCCGTCTAATTTACTTATTCAAAGTCAGGGGTGCTTGAAACAAACGTAATTTGCTTAAGGGAGGCATGGAAGAGAAAATGTTAAGAACCAACGTGATAGACGAAGAATGCTTGCTTGCCAAATCTACAAGATCCGGTCCTCCTCACGCTATAAAAAAAAAACGAAGTCAGTCCGTGCTGTTGCGTTTCAGGCAAGAGGATATTAGTCAGAATCTGGTTGTGAAAAGCTTAGGTCAGTGGCTGTGAGAATCTGACTTTTACGCAAAAAAATGCTGTTAAGCTCCTCGCATTTAAAAATTGCTTAAACAGGTGCGGCCCATTCAGACTTTACAAAATTTCTTCGATGGCCACTAGTGTCCGATAATACGCTAAACACAATACCGCAGTCCAAAGACTAAGGAAGAGAACCTTAGTAGTTAGTCCTCGAAACATCAACACTGACTGTAGTATCGTTACCGTACCAGCTGGGCAAAAATTCTAACTCATCAGAGAAATGTTAGTCTTGTTTAGAGCTACCTTTTTCTTTCCAAATTTCGCTTTCTGTTCGATGTCCAAGGTCTTTTTTACTGTCATCCTCATGACTGTGGAAAACTAAAATCTATGTGTGGGAAGTTAGGAGCTTCGCACAGGTCATACGTTGATGGCAAGCAATTATTTACGATTCTAGATTGCAAAATGTTAGTACAGTGTTACTGTACTTCGTGCAACTAAAAATTATCGCGTCTTGAATATTTCCTGACATTCATACTTGAATATGGTGTTGAAAGCGACTTTCCGAGTTGCTTTACAGATAATGCTGACCATGGCAGTATCTATTGCAAGCTGAGAGAATCTGATCCTTTCATACTTCCGAGCCTCGAGGAGTCAGGATAGATTGTGCGACCTTCACCTAGCTTACATGAGCATAGAAGGAGTGAAACAGAGAAAGCTGACTTTGAGGAAATCACAGACGATTTTGCTTCGATAAAAACACGGAAAGTGTTGTTTTTATGAGAATGTTACAGTACTTACACACAGAAGGCTGGATATATTGATGTTTTAATGGAATTTTGTCTTTCGAACAGAAGTAATACATGTTATGCATTAAATAACTTACTGTATCATCCAAATTACATGTGTTTCATTAAAAAAATTATCGTTTGCAGTTGCAATATCTTGAAATTTTTTTGGAAGATTTACAATTTGTCATCCAACACTATGCATTAATCAGGATAACATTACTATTTCACTGTTTTGACATTCTTTATAGTTTACATAAATGGGTACAGAAGAATGTTATGGTTTTATCAGCTTTTTTTTTGAGGCGTTTTAGGGACCCGATTCGGGTCCCTAGAATTTCAAATCGGGACCCTAGAATCAGAGAAAATTATCATCGGGTCCCTAAAATCAGAGAAAATCGGGTCCCTAGAATCAGAGAAATCGGGTCTCTACAGATCCATACCGGGTACCTAACATTTTCCTTAAAAAAAAACTGGTTTTATGGATAATATATATTCTATTTGCTGAAAAGTTTTGATAAAAAAGAAATACATGTTTTCTGTTTCAAAACATTGATTTTCTTGGTTAATTTTCGTACAAATTGTGCCTGTATCTAGTTTTTAAACAATTAAAAGGGCGCACATTTTAAACTTTGCCATGGGCGCCATTTTGCATAGATACGCCACTGCTGGTCATCTACAACCTAGCCCAAACAAAAGCAGCATTAGGCTATCACCGATTACCACCCGTTTGCCAGAAGCAAAGTCCGTAAGAACAAGTCGCCCTGACAACAGATAAGGCGCACATGTGCGCATTACGCATCCAACGATTGTGCAAATGCCCCGGTTTCTGATACAATCACAAACACTGCGCTTTTAACTTGCGTAACTTGTGTTGTTGCAAACACCGCTTTTGTTAGTTGTGTTTAGCAAACGACAACAGCAATTGTGTTGCAACAATGAACACCGACCACCGCGCTGCTATCGGACCAAACAACAAATCACCACTTCAAAGTATTTGTGAAATGCTGGAGTAGCGGTTCCATAACTTGTGCGCCACATCTAGGAACCAGCACGTTGCAAGGGCTTGGGTTGTGAGATCACAATTATCATTATCATGCCTCGTCGAAAATGTCGATTAACTTGTCCCACTAAAACGATATTTCAGCTTGCGTACAATATAAACCAGCGCGCTAGGCCTAACACATCAAGTTAAGAAAAGAAGAATCCTTTTGAGATGTAACGCGCAACTGCTTCACAGCGACAGTTGTCGTCACTAGTGAGTAGCGATTGTTGTCGTCACTAGTGAGTAGCATTTTTAATCATATTGATATTACCATGAATGTTGCTTGACATAACGCAATCCATTTTTCATGCAAGCTTTTTTCAAGTCAATCTGTGCTGAACTGGGCATCGATTGGACTTCTGCACCTAAGTTACGGTCAAACTTTTCGTGCTGCGAAAACTTCCGGAAGTACAACGGGAGTTTATTCGTACACAACGCCTGCACGTGGTGGATTCAAGCATTGCAGAACGTCGCGATGATGCTTTTGTTTCGGCTGCGACGGCCGACGCATGCTCCATGGTTTATCTTGTCAGATTGTTTATAAAACCGCACCTGCTAGCCTTACTGTAAGATAACTGCCTTGACTTGCTTCGTTGTGCTTTCTTGCGCAAGTTGTCTGGATGCGTGAGAAACATACGATATATCGGTCGATCTCTAATTGAGAGGGTCAAGTACCACTAACCCTTTTTAATGCGTTGGCGTAGTACGTCAATGCTGCAAATTTTCGCGCTGATGCGACCAGCACGGCTTGTTTTACCGTTATCACTGTTTCTTCACTAATACCAGAAAAAAAACATTTAGATTCAGCTGAGTGACAGTTAAGAGACAGATATTTTTGCAATGTTCAACTTCTGAGAATGAATTAGTGTTTTTTAAGAGAATGCACACTGCATTCTATGTAAAAATGAACAACACTGAGAATCGATTTTTTAGCTGGTTGTTTAGGATTTCTGAAACGTTTTGTTCACGGGTGGCCAGCATTAACGAAACGAACTTGTGAGGGACTGTGCGCTTACTTGCGACTAATGAATGCAGTGGATATTTTGATCTCTTCATGTGGAACGCATGCCGGATCACCAGTGGTTAAAAAAGTTTACCTGCTTATTTACACTATTAAAAGCTGTGCCATGCTTGGTTTTGGCCACAACAAAAACAGTGAAAATTGCCGTGAAAGTTTGCTGCAAGGCTCCTTGTGGCAATTTTTTTCGTTAGACTTCACGAAAGCCATGCTTTACGCTTACCTACACTTTTGCATTCACAAACGTTCAGTCATTTCAATCATTAGGCCATGCACTTTCAACAAAATTTTGTTGCACTAAAGCCAGTGACAAGAAATTACTGTAAATGTGTGGAGTCCTGGTGCGTTTCACTATTGTTTGTAATCGTTTTGTTTTTCTTGCGTAGACTCAACGCTATTGCACACATGTGAGTGAGCCTGGCTCATCATAAGAACTTTCGCACGTGAAGAAAACTTACCATTTTCAAGATTGCGATGCAAGATTCCAAAACACGTACGTTTTTGTGATAACGTAATCCCAAGTACTGCAAAATAAAGTTCAACATTGTAAGTTACAACAATTTTTTGGACTAGTTACTCTTTACGAAATTGAAGTCTAAAATTTAAACTACATACCGTGCTTTGAAAATCACCAACCTACCTTTGACACCGAACCAACAAATTTTTGTTGCAGACATCAACTTTCCTTCACCTAACACTTGAGACAATAATTACGACATTTTGATAAGAAATTGTTAGCGGTGCTTGGTCAGAGCAACTAAAACAGCAACGTAATTTCACTTAAAAGCAACAACTGACACTAGCGGCTATACTTCACGACAGTTACGAAAGTGAGTTCGTCATGTCGGATGCGACCGTTCAGCATGGCTGACGCGACAGCTTTTAGTTTTATTCCACGAAACAGGTATTGCTTTTGGTTTCAGTAGCCTAACCAGAAGAGTATTTATTTACCACAATGCTGACACAGTTTGGCATTCCTAAGCTGCATAAGGCGATTGATGTTGTGTGAAGGCTTGCTAGATTTTTTTGCACCAAGTATTTGATTTTCAAAGCATACAAGGCATTGACTTTCAATAGAGCGAATTTTCAGAGGCCAGCAGGTTAGTGTTCTTTAGCGTTGGAGCCCAGCCCACCTGCAGACTGGGCTACTCCAATTCATTCTGCTAACAAAACTTTGTCATATTTTTTTGCAAAAGCACGAAATCATGCAGCACAAGCGGTTCCGTGAAACTTAGAATGTAATAAATATAACCAGTGCAAATATTGTTTGGTAAAACTTAACACTGCAAGGAATTTTGCCGAAAGCAGAGCGCAGGAACAAAAATAAAATTCGTCGTCAACCAACTTCAAAATTTTATTTCTTCTCTTAACTATGTAAAACAGCATTTGTCTACACAACAACCACGGCAAAAACATTGCCATTGAGTCAGTGCAAAACTACTGAAAAAGGTTCAATTTAAAAAAATCTTTGGACTCACTGCGAAGCAAAAGTCTAGGCAGTTTTATGCGCATGTAACGACACACTGTATTCTTAAAAAAAGAAGGCGTGCAAAATAGTTTTTTTGTAAGGATGGTTCACTTTCTGAAAATGATTTTGTAGCCTTTTTTTAATACTTTGCTGAATGTGATAGCTTGATTGCTTGGAGCGTTTTCTACAAGTACAGGCTTGCCTTCTAATTTCCCAAATCAAAAAGACTTAAAAGCTGTATTGGTACAACAATGCTATATAACTCAAACAGTGCGAACACTAGACCGCTGAGTTTGTTTTTAAAGACAATTTGAGCAAGAAAACTCTCGCTTTTTGTTATGCAGTGGTTAACACCACGATTAAACTAAAGCACATATTCTTAAGTCAAGGCTTTCAAAGTTATGCAGGCTAGACATCAACACAACTACACTGTCTATACTAACAGTGCTAGTTTTTGAGCAAGTTTGGCTATATGCAATTGACTTTGCGTTCCATTTCGTTTATTATTTCCTGAAAAAAAGTGATTAACAGCTTTGCTTGCAAGATGTTTGAAACTACTTACGAGGTTTCTTTGAATCCTATGGTTGAACAAAAACATTAAATCATGTTTACCACAGCTTTTGTCTATCCAGCTCACACAATGTTAAAAAAAGCTAAATCTGTGCGGGCAACCTCGTATACGGACGACAGTCCCAATCGGTGAATCAAAGGAATGTAGTACGTGCAGGCCATTATGTTAGGAATGACAGTAACAAACGTGAACCAAATCAAAACCGATCCATAACCATACGCCTCAGCAGGGAAACCAATCACAGTGAACGCTGAAATGAAGGTGACGGCAATGGACGCACCAACTGGTATCTAGAATGCAACGTAAAATAGAGAGTCACCTTGGCAAGATGCAAACAAGCATGCCTCAAAAAGCGAAGCTGCATTAGTCCGGCATATTTCGATTTTCTAAACGCAAGATTTTTTCACGTTTTGATTTTACAGCTACTGTGCTTTTTACAGCTTCGCATCACAGCCAACAGTTACATGATGAAGTATGAAACAAAAGCAGCGTTTTGCAACACCGATTTAAGTTGCTGAAAAAGATTTCCATAATGCATATCTTTCTGTCGAAACTCATTTAAGAACAAAATAAGGAAACAAGCGATAAATTTAACAATTACAGATAAAAAAAAACATTGCAAATAATTTCTAGGTGTCTCAATATGGCATTTTTGCAACGGCTTTCGACACAGTTCCTGAAAAATTGGTAGGATCGAATGTTGCGGATCAACTCTCAATACTACACAAAAATAGAAGTCATCTATTTTACGGTAAGCTGCTGAAACAAAAGGATACGCCAACAAGGTGCAACATTTGATGCTTTACACCAGGAGTGCACAACCTGCGGCCGTACGGCCGCATGTGGCCAAACAACATTAGTTTAATTGATGGTTTTGATATCGCAACACCTGGCGTAAAAGATAATGTGATTGTTCAATGAAACCTAAACTACGTCTAGTAAAATTAATGATGATTTGAGCATAACATCTAGTGTTTAACAGACCGTGTCTGCAGTGCCGTAGCAGCCCAACTCTGCTCCCACCCAAATCTTTACGGGGCCTCCTTAATGGCAATTTATACTAAAAAAATTGACGTTATGCTACTTCTCGAGGCCAAATGACCTTCAAAACAAAACATCCTAATTACAGACACAATTTTGGCAGAATCAGGCCTGTAGCCAGGTTTTAATGTTTCGGAGAGCAAAATAAATTTTTAATGGGAAAGATTTTTGTTTTTATCATATGTTTAAAACAAATTTTTCTGGGCACAACAAAAATTGGGGTAACTGCCCCGGGATGCCCTTCGTGTCTGCAGGTCTGGGCAGAACTGTCGTCACAAAGTGTTCATTGGTGGCGTTCACGCTTGTGCAGGGGAAGCTAGACATTCTGATAATTTATACTTCATTCACAACATGAACAGCATTTGCAGATTGTGCAAATTAATTATAAACATTTCCCACAAATACCCATAATAGGCTCGTAGTTTCCAACTAAATGTTTTGAACGAGCTGAAGAAAAGAAATAGGGTTGTAAATTATTTACCCACTTTACACTGCATTGTTATCGGATTGACGCGTGAGCGATTCGTCGCCCATGGCTGTATTCGCGAACGCACTTGCGAACTCGATATTGGAGCGTTTTTACACTTACCCACTTTAAACTGCGCTGTTATCGGATTCGGGTTGGATTGGGAATCCCACAAATTACTCAAGCACAACCGTGAGTGTCTCACCGAGCTGCTTGTGCGCGCATTTTTTCAACCATATGCGATTCAGCGAGTTGAACTAGCAGAGGTAGATTAGGAATTTGAAAACAAGAGATTCAAGCGAAAAAGAGGCTGGGTGGTTTGTATCAAGTCTTGAGCAACCTTTTCCGTACTTTGCGATGCTAAAACCACTACTGTGGAACAATTACTACGTTTACATGTCAAGCGACGGTCCGCCAAAACAAGACAGCCCGTTCTGACGTCATTGTACCGTTCGGTTTACATGTCTGAAGTCATTCACGTGTGGCAGACGCGTCGGTAAACATCCACTG
>Ga0210059_1002976_pt1 | contig 26888 bp, 14 predicted proteins | sample Ectturendosymbi2_FD_188042 | JGI IMG/M metagenome (GOLD analysis project Ga0210059, IMG submission 188042) | Ecteinascidia turbinata endosymbiont from Florida, USA - Sample 2 (SPAdes) (version 2) | ecosystem: Host-associated > Tunicates > Ascidians > Unclassified | place: Key West, Florida... | reverse complement strand
GTCAAGTCCCTTTTCGACTTGGAAAGCTCCGCTTTGAGGACGAGGTTCAGACTTTGTAAAATGGCATTGTGATCAAAGCCAAATCAATATCCACTCATACTAGAGAGCATCCAGTGCTCTGGGAACTGCTGGTGGCGGAGAAGTATCCCAATTTCAGAAGATGTGCAACTTATTTGTGCTAACCTGCTTTCTCGCACATGAAAATCAAAAAGTCAAGGCACATATCAACAATGACTGATGACCACCTTGTAGCTTGCCTACGCCTTGCAACCAGCCGCTACACTCCTGACTACGAGAAGCTAGCCTCCTCCTCCCAGTGCCAGGTCTCCCACTAAGATTGGAGGCAATTTCATTTTCTCAAACTCGGAGATTCACCTGTTTTGTATCTGGTTTACTTTTTCTGTTTGGTTCATATCAAGGTCATTCCTTAGCAAACAGATTGTAGTGTATATGTTTGAGAGAGGAAGGGTTTGTGATGTGAGTGACATGTGAGGTCTGGGTGGTTTTGCGACAGCAAGAAAGTATTGTGAAGTTAGCCACTGCAGGCTGGAAACGATATGAACGGCGCGATATTGACACTGGAGTGGTAGATCTCGGGCACGTGGCTACTTGAAAAGTAGATCTTGGGACAAAAAAGGTTGGGCACCGCTGGCGTAGAGGGATCTTAGCAGCTGCGCGGCAGCGCAGGCACGCAGCTTAGAGGGAACATTGTTCACATGTCAAGACCTTGTAGTCTCTCAGATCTACTGTATACATCTCAGAAGTTCTGGAATAGCCTGTGTGACCCAATTTGAGAATATTTTGCATTTTGGAAACATTATTGCCAAGCATAGTTTCAAAATGTGTAACAGCTCTCTTAGTTTTGCCCAAAGTAGTCGTTGCTTGAACAATCCAGGAATCTTGTGGCTAAAATTTTATTATGTCATCGAAAGTTAGCTGAAGCTGAAAGCACAATCACATTCACAACTCTCAGAAAGTGCAATTAACCAGATTGTTGAATACTTGGAATAATTGTTATGAGTAGAATGCTGTTCCTAAACCTGCCTGCTTGAGATTCTACAAAAGAATCTTATTTATATGTGGTGTTTTTCTTGATGGTGCTTTATAATATGGTCTTGTAGCACCACGACTGAGTTTGTATAATGTCTAGTTTCATTTGACTCGGCTTGTTTTGTGTTCTGAATGTGTTCCCTGCAGCTCTTCTGGACACCATGCACCTGGCAAGAAGGCTACGGTACCAATTTACAAGGTCTTGGTAAGACCCGGCCGACAGTCGAACCCTCGGCCTACCAGCACCAAAGTTCCAAAGTTGACGCACTTACCACCAGGTCACTGGCTGGTCGTAAAGAATCTTGACTGTTACGTGGAATTAGGGCGAAGATTGTGTGTCTGCCAAATGCTTGAGGCCATCCCGCATGATTAAGGAAGCTGGGCTGTCTTGGGACTGTGAAGTGAATGTCTTGAGCGAACTGCTGCATGACCAGTGTTCTCTTCAGTTTCAAGATCTAAGTGTGCGCAAGAAAGTGCGTTTGTGCAGGTATTCACAGTAATCTTCAATGTGTGCGCATAGTTTTGCTGCTATTCTTGGTCGCAAACGGTTTCTACGATCAGTATCTCTAAAGTTGATGACAAAATTACTCAAGTTCTCTATAACTTCAGACCCTCTGAAACCTTTAAAACCAGTCTAAGGAATTCACGACGAAACAACCCTTTCATCACTAAGAATCGCAAGCTTCCCAAGAGGTTATCGGTACTAGAAATTTCGCACCAAATACTCTCACTACATGCAGTACTTGTTCATATCCTTAACACAAATGTGCCTGCCAAAACGTTTTTTTACATAAAATACGCAATAGTGTTATGTTTTGCCATGTAGCTCAAACTTAGCACACATTTCACAGACTTTGTAAAATCACATGAGATGACTAAGTTTTTCCTACAAGCCTCTATTTTGAAATGATCGTATTTTGCTGCTTAACTTATCTAGCTTGGTCGGCAAGTTGCAGGACGTCTATGAAATCAATTAAGGGCGCATTTCTGTTTTGTTTATGAATCATCAAAGCCTTGAGTCGAATTAAGCGGTGAATACTAATGCGTGAAGTACCTTTTAAATGATGTTATTTAAGCGACTGCATTTGCCTCCGTGAAACTGGCAAATCTTGCGTAAATAACTTCACGAATTAAACTCAATTATTAAATTGTAGACCAGGTTTTGATATTAATCTGACTAGTTCATTAAATAGTGTTTGCTGATGACCTTAAAATATTAGCTAATATTATTCCTATTAAAATACTTTCTACGTTTGTATTTTTCTAAAAAAACGAAATCCACTCAGAGGTCAAAGCCTTGCTCATATTCTTTTGTGAAATCAAGGTTTGTGCATAACGCCTTTTTGCTTTCAAGGCCTCAAACCTATCGTAATAAATGAACAGACTCAAGTACAAACACCTGGTAGCGTTGATTTTGGTGGCTTGTGTTATTACTAACGCGCTGATGTAAATTAATCAATTTTCAATCAGGCATTTGCTGGAAAAGAAAGAGGCAAAGCGAAACATCGTTTTTTTCCTAGTAAAGTGTTCACTGATTGCAAGACGCTGTTTATTTACATACTTGGCTGTGACACACGGACCATCACAGGGGTAGTCAAAAAACACAAGCGTACAAAAATGCTTAGTCACAACGCATCACTGAGTGGGCGTTAGTATACGTTCTCTACACTGAAGAAGAACAAACATTGAAGCAAAGCACCAACAACATCTATTGCATTCGGTCATCTTCATGTTGAGCGCTATATGTAACCCGTAAGTCAATCATTAGATAAACTTTGCTACATGTCCCAGTTTTGAAGTTGACCTACTGCACCTATACCGGCATGAGGCAAATAACTTTCTGTACTCTTTGCCATTTAAGACAACAAGCTGTTTACGTGAATTTGCTGTGTTGTTAAGGATTTAAATAGCAACGCCGAACACATGGCAGCTCAAATTTCATGAGCATTACTTCAAGAGTGAAGGCATACTGAATGAGCACTTTGTGACTGGCTTTGAGAAAACGGAAAAGCTGCTTATGCTTTTATGAGATAGGCAAATAAAAACAATTCCTTGAATTGTGAGCCACGGAAAATCAGGAAGATGTAGAAGTGCAAACTTCGTTTCAAATCTTGGCGCCGAATGCTTATTAAACTTGGTGGAAGTTTTAGAGAAAAAAAGCAATTTGTCTTAATTGCAGTTTTTCTATTGCAATTATTAAAATGCGAATGTTAACGTTAATCATTTGCGTTGCACAGATTTCAAATTTTCGCCTTGCACAAACGCCAAGGAACACGAACAACGCCTCCACCCAGTATAAATTAAATTTCAATTCATGATTCTGTAGTATGACGTTTAAATAGGAAGGCGACATTTTTGTAGACTTGTACTTGGTTGAGTAGTTTCACGTCGTTAGGTGGTTATTGCGAACTGACAAAAAGTTCCTTGTTGATAACAGAATTTCGAACAAATATTGCGCAAGCATCCACACATAGCTTAGAGCAGGAGTCTCAAACTCAAATTGCCCCGAAGGCCAAGCGAGGAGACAAAGGTAACCCGAGGGCCGCATTATGACTCTGATGCAATAATGGCGGTACCGGAACCTTACCAGAAACAGCTTTTACATCTTTACTTCCAGCGAAACGTGTCATGAGTTTGAGGCAAATCATTTCTAGCCGCCTCTACGTTCGTTTGAAAGGAACTTATTCGCTCGCTAGCCGAGCACTTTTAAACACCGGTGAATAAAAGTAACGTAACTGTTAATTATTTGAAGATTCCCAAAAACCATCAAGGGCCGCGTGTTTGAGACTGGTTATTTTTCCGGTCATAAACCGAAATAATTTTGAAATGAAATTTAAGTCATTTCGGTCAGAAATTCTGAACATATAGGTTAAAAAACACTGTTACGACAAGTTTTAATACAACTGTGAAACAAATGACCGAAATGTTTCAGTGACCAAAATTTCTCAGGAAAAAATGACCGAAATGTCTCAGCGAAAAAAAACAACCAGGTTTGAGCCCCTGGTATAGAGGCAATACTGATCATGATCAAAAAGATGGTTGATTTAAACGTTTGCTGTGGTTAAATGGGTGCGCAGCGCCTTGTAAAGTTGTGCTGAAAAATGTCCACAAAACTTGATCCCTGCTGTTACACACACGACGTTTTAGCTAAAAGACCTGAAAGTGAAAACTGCGTTTACCCAAACAGCAGCATGTCCTCACTTTGCGAATAAATAGGCTGCGAACGTAGCTGTCCTGTTTCGCGTACAAATACCGCATGTGAGCGAAGGCATGTGATACAGCAGTGGTGAGAGCAACTGGAGACCGTGACACTTCACGTGGCCATGTGCAACCATTGCCCTTTGCAATACGTGTCCACTTCGAAGATTTTTTGCAATTACGAAAGTCTGGCGGTCGAAGTCCGCGTTTGCTGTGACTTTGAACTTTGCCCCGTTTTGGTGTCTAATTGCGTCTGGTGGTTTTATCGAACTTGACTGATGTTGTATTATTTTTGTTCCGGTTGTAGGCACTTGACTGTTGAAAAGGTATGAAGGCGCTACATCCCTGAAGGTTTCTAGCAGTTTTTTGTTTATTTGCATATGTAGGTTAGTTACCAGGTGAAAGCTCTACAAATAAATGTGTGGAAGCACCCGCTTTTGCGGATAAAAATGTGGGTGGTACAGTTCGATGATATTGTGAACGGGAGCGTTTTGCTCAAACCCAATTGTTTTGAAATTAAGAAAAAAATCATACAACCTGAACTTCAAAGTCGTGTAAGAAACAACAAGGCAAAAATCAATGATGAAGCCGTATTGCGAAGCGGCATCGTCAGCAAAATCTTGGCTTCCAACGTGAAGTGGATTTTTCAGAATACATTCGTCAATGGAATTCTAGGTACCTCTTCAAAACGAACGCGCATTTTCAGTTGCGTTGGTAGTTACCAGATTTTCCAAAAAATGTTTCACTAAATTTCAAAAACGCAGTCTTCCCGTTCGTGCTAAAAAAGGTTCTTCCAGCGGTGAAATTTGTCCATCAACTTGGTTTTGAATTGTCTTCTTTTGAAAATTGTTTATAATGGTGAAAGGTACAGGAGAATGGGGATCGTGGCCTGCCCTATAGAGAAGAAAACGCTTTCTAGTTTGGAGTGTGACGGCAAGCCTTGCATATGCTCAATCAGAAAGTCTCGTGTTAGAAAAGATGCCAAGACGATGCCAACATGCCTGCACACGAATGTTGAAGATGCAGTTCAATTCATCGTCAGTCAACTGTGTTCGTTGTTGGTCCTGAAAATATTCCTTGCGTACTATAGTTGGACTACGATTTAACCTTCCCTAGTTTGGGTTATGACTCATGCTTTCTGATGGCTTTTTTGTTTTGCTATGTACACAGGTTGTGGCATGAATCTCGAGCTGGACCACAAGTAAATGGTTTACAGTCAAGGCTGAAAAGACGTTGCCCGGCTACTCGGGTCGGATTATTTGTCGTCTTGCTTGCACAATAGACTCGGCGCGATATTTTGTATGTATTGGCTCCGCTCGACTTTCTGTTTGCCTGAGCCCATTCGCTCGCAGTGTAAAGTGATCGAGTTCATATTATTGGATTTTCCTCCCAGTTACGTACGAAATGACCGGCTCATGATCACTGCCATTTTCTGATTAAGATTTGCATTCGACCTAAGTAAACAGGCGAACGGAAAAGTCAAATCTATCGATTACCTCTCATTAATTTTTTTCTGAAGGTTGAATAATTTTGCAATACGTTCTATGCGAATCGCTTAATTACAGATGATCACACACGAGTAGCATTCGGCGAAACTTAGGTAATTTTACTCAATCTTTACTAATGATAAAAACGTTTTTCGAAGCGTCCAGTCTGGTTTCACGAATGAATCATTGATAATTACCTTATGTTTCTTATAGGTGATTTTACATTGCTGTTTTAGTAATATAAAGCAACATGCTTTTGTTGATATTGCGCTTAATTGCAAGCAAACCCGAAAGCAGTGACAGCCCCAAATTTGCAAACGCATGTTTTTGCATGCGTGGCTTTGTTCTTGCGTTGCAAAGTACACAGCAGTTTATCGGCGTTCAGCTAAGAATCTCTTATAAATAAACACTGTCATACTTGCCGTATTTGGTATCGAAAGAGGTAGACTTACGAAGAATGAGCTCTTCTTGTGTGGTGTGACGTTGCGGACTCATCAGTGGTACCAACTTTATAATATTAAAACAGTGCTTAGAGGTCAGGTCAGTAGTGGCACTCGCTCACTAAAACTTGTCAGTCTGGTGGTAAACGCAAAGCGCGACCTTAACTTTAATGGCCATTGATTGCAAATTCATTGAACCTACTTTGTGTCGGTCACAATTTTGTTGTTGCTCCACTGCCAACTGAGCAAATGCTGGCAAAAAGAAGTTTGTTGCAGTCGATCGTAAACTGGTGAAAGCATATACGCGTGCGCTTCGTCGCAGTGCGTGGTATTGTGCCGCACACATTGCACACAAGTTCTGTAGGGGTGCTTGGTTTTACGTACAGGGCCTGCTGGCTAGAACTTGATGAGATGTTTACACTCTCTCTAGCTAGAAAAAGAAGATTTTTTGTAAACAACAAGATTCGTGCAGCAGCTTCATCTGCGAACTATGCCGGATTTTGTGCAGTGATGTTGCTAATTTCTGCTAAACAACAAAAGAAAATTATGCATTGCGAACCACCAAGGTCCTTGCATTAATGACGAAATAATACCACGCCTTCTTTTCTCTTGTTCGTGCAACTGAGCAAGCTCAGGTGGTTGCTTGCCACACCTGAATGACAACTGCTTTTTATCTGTACGTTGCTGCAGCCTTTCTCGGGTCAGGATCGCATCGATCAAGCGTGTTTTTGTTTTCATTAGTTCTAAATTAAACTTCAACCCTTTTGTTGTTTTTTTCAAATGAAACGTCGTGCATTACCATGATTTTCTAATTAAAAGGCCGGAGAGCGGGGATGCATACTTAGCATTTTTTTATCTTGTGCTCGTCTTGTCGCATTTCTGTTTTCAAATATTTACACATATGTTTAACAATCGAAGTTTTCTGACCAAAGTCCAATTTCCACGAGCAATCAAAGTACAGCGCCGCGTAGTGCGCGTCGCTTACCGCACCGAAAAGCAAACATGCTTACTATGGTCGTTCGAGCAAAGTCCGCTGTGCACCTTGTTGCATGTCAGATCTACTTTACAGACAAGCGTGGCTGGTAGCTTTTGGTGTTACTTTAACGCAATGTGCTCCTAGATAATTATTCGTTTTTTTAGTAAAAAAAGTATACATTTGACTGCCTGAAGAAAGCGTCGGTTGCCAAGAAATCGCTATCGAATTTCAAGACCACAGCTGGAATCACAAATCATGGGTGAGTTTGTGTTTGTGGAGCATTGCGAGCATTACTGTGGCGTATTCGAATGAGTTTGATTCATCATTGCTTGGTAATTAGAAATAGTCCTAGAAGGAACAACGAAGAGACGAACGCGTAAACTCCTGGGCATATATATCTTTGACCGAAGTTAGAATTAACTTAAGTTTCCTATGCTGCATTGTTTCTGCAGCTAATTAAACTCATCTGCCGTTTACTCCAACCGCCGTTTTGTGCTTAAAATTCAGAATAATTGCAGTGCTTTATGAAAGTACATCATCGCCTTCTGTTCTGAAGTAGTGTACAACGATGGCTAGCAACCCTTTGAAACCAGTGTGTAAATTCCAAAGTGAAGGGTTCTTGCAAATTACTACCATTCAACTAATATCGTATTGCTCAGTGTAAGAGTTATCAGCGGACCAGGCCTAAAATGTGTCGGCAATGTGACGAACTTGGCAGTTGTAACTTTTTCATTTATTTCATCTCCCAAGAGATCCACGCACTGTGTCGCACACCCGTCGCAACGGGTGAGATTGGTGGAGCTGGGCTTCTCTATCTCCAAATAAAAATATTTCTCGCCCTTGTATTGCACGGCAATACATGCTTAATAACCACTATACAGTCGATGAGCTTTGATAAGCTTTGATTGGATTCCTGAGCCCTCCACCGCCCAAGGCGAAAGTCTTATGAGACCTTGGCTGGTGACGGGCCTTTTCTGCCAGCCATACTCGTGGACGACGTACACAACCAAGAAGCTTTCGTTCGCGGTATCGCTCGCCGTAAGGTTTATTCAAAGTACAATAACAAAAGTTTCGAAAGAGTACCGTCGCATGAAAGACGCTGCGGACCACTCCTGAATGACTCGCGTTCTCTGATTGGAATTACGCTTCGGCCTCGCCTGCGAACGACATCTCGCCGCTAGCCATTTATTTTATTGTAACACACAGTGAACCTTACTGCGTTGTAATTGGAGATATTCCGGACAGTATTTTAGGATGGCTTCTCGCTTAATTTTCCATTAAGAGCTTCGCTGCACCGTTTCGTTGTGTGCTTATCTAAAATAAGGGAACTGGTGAAAGCATTTCATTCGGAACATTACCGTTGGCCTCAATGCTTGGTAGTCATTTGCGCATGTAGTGTGGCAAAGCATGGTTTGCATAAAACAATCAAGCAGTTACCTGTTGTTGCCAGATTAATGTTTGGCATGGTACTGCTAAAATATTTCGAAGTGTTACCCGTTTATGTGTAACTGGCATGTCACAGTTTCATTTGTGCCAGGGTGATTGTCTTGCAAAGATGTTCCTTTGCACGGGAAGTGTTGCGAGAATTACACGCCTGTTAAATAATTAACCTGCATCCAATTCGTCTGCAGTGAAATTCGGCGACGTGCTCATGGGTTCGGATTCGGAAGGATTTTTTTCCAGGGCCGGGGGCCACTAGTGGATTTTTCTAGGGGGGCCAACAGTGGTGAAATGTAATTTCACCAACTCAAAACTAAGAGAAACATATTTTATTACTACAAAGTTGATAGGAAAGTATCAAATTTCAAAATCCAGGGGAGGCAATGCCGCCCGTCCGACGCCCATGGACATGTCGACCGTTTTTTTATCCCGTTCAGTGGGATGCCGCCGGACGAAGTTACGGTCTGCAGCAGGTCAGACTTGATAGTATACTTCCGCCATGCACTCGTATAGGTGCACAAAAATTGTTTCGTCTCGCACCGATCTTTCACTACAAAAAAGCATTTTTTTACCTGCAGCAACGTATGCAGAGAGATATAAAAAGGGATACACCGAAATCGAAATCTTCGTGTCAGGTCGGGCTGGAATTGGCCGCAAACAAAAGAAAATGTTCAGCTAGGAACGGAATTATTTTGGTGTTTTGTTTACTTGTGGCAGTTTTTCCCAAACACATTAAATCAGTAGAACCTTAAAGTCGCAGTTGATTTTCTCATATATAATTTTGCTTTTACCGTTAAGTAGAAATTTTAAATCAGTCATTTCGTACAAGGTATTTTGCTTTCTGTACAAGCATTTTCTTTTCTTGTAAGTTTCACTATTTTTTCTTGTAAGTTCCACTATTTTTTTAAGCGTAAATAACTTAATCTGACTGTTTTAAAAAAAACTAGTCCGTAAATTGTTATATACAGTAAAATTATTGTGCCTCTTTTCAAGTAAGTTCCAGCAGTGCTCCCTCAAATTGTCGACATTCTGTCATGCCGTTTGCAGTAAGAATCAAAACACTGCGAAAGATAAGCTAAATGAGAAGATGGGCATCGTATGTCGATTCACATAACACATACTTCAACATAAATCCTAAAAGACAGACATTTATCAACGAATCATTTTTGCAAAACATTGGATTGTTTATGAAGTAGCTGTCTGTGATGTCATAAAAACATAAAACAAGAATCAGTTTGTTAGCTGTGATCCATCTCAGAACAAGTTAAGTCAAGTCATGTTTGCGCTGCAAGTACACAGCAATATAACACATTTCAATCAACAAAGCTTAAAACAAACAGCACAGGTTGGGCGAAAGACGGCCAAAGCAGTCACTTATTCAAGCCCAGCCTACATTTGATGACTGTCAAATTCAACAGCACAGGTGAAGCACAAAACATGAGTTCAAAACGAACTAAAAACAAAACACAGAAGCCAATGTGTGCTCAGTTTAAAGTCAACGCTCACAAACATCTTACAAATCACATAGCGTATGTATCACAAAAAGTTAATACCCAGCAAGCAGTCGCGGATCAGGCCTAAAATAGTCGCGACTTTACTCGATAGGAAAACATACGTTTTAGTATTATTAGAAATGCACAAGTATTGCTTTGAGTGACCTTTGCATGCAAAAGAACTTCGACAAAGGAACGGGCATAAAAGCTCCCAAAAGTGATACGGTTGTCAAAGAAAAAATGTTGAACAAATAAAGTGAAAATGATTTAATGTCTGCCAGAAACTTAATTTCCGATCTTGACCGGAATTGGAAAAAAATCTTGATTTCCGGTTGAAACGGAATGACGGTACATCCCTTGTGCAGTGTTTTTTTAAGGTAATTTTAGAGACCGAAACGGTCTCAATTTTCCAGCGGTCTCTCGCTTTACGACCAGCTCAATATTTAGATGAAATAGTTGCGGTCTCCTAAAATGTCTTAACAGTCACCACGCCCAAATCTTGAAAAAATCCTCTCTTCTCAAACAGATGAAAATGTATTATTAAGAGATTTTCAGCACCTAAAGGAAGTTTATCCACATCGCAGGCTAACGGCTGATTGGTGTCCTCCGTGCGCCATTGCACTTTTCGAGTGTTCATGGCCAGATCATATCATCAGCCTTGGTTTCATTGGGCTGCGCTCAAGGTAAAATCATTATGGTGCGTCCCCCCTACCCGAAAATCGCAGCGTGGCCAGTGTTGTCACGGCTGGTTTTTTTTCACTAGATCTGGGGTTTTTCTGTTTTATCTGGGATTCTGGGGTTTTTATTGAAAATTTGTTTTTTTGTACTTTGGTCAAATTTTAGAAATGTATGTTGTATTACTGGATTTTCCATTCAAGAATACAGTAGTTTCACATACACAATGTGCAGAGTCAGTAGCCAGTACAGTTGAGCAGGGCTAGGCTTAACCAAATTGTTTGAAATCTAATGTTCTACAGATTAAGCCCTGACCAGGCATAGGTCAGCACTCTGATCTATCGCTGACGTGTCAAGGTCTGCTTGTGCATGATTTTGGAATGCTTTTTTGTTATGACTGAAGATGCTGTGGTTGCGAATCTGTTCATTGTTTTACAGGCGCATCATCGTGATTGTTATGAATGTAAAATTTTGAATGTTAAATTAGTAGTCAAATATTGCAGTGAATGCTATGATTAGGTGAAAAGAAAACTGTAAGACTTGAATGCATCATATGTACATGTTGTTTCATTTGTGCATTTAAGTGAAAGTAAAGAAAACATTAAACGTTTTTTTGAAAAGACCTAACTAACTTTTTATGTTACTTCACACATTTGGTTTGCTGCCAGCTTACTTGCAAATTGCTTACTTGTAAATTATCAGTATGTTTAAAAATAGACTTGAACTTGTTAAAAATAAGATGCGAATAATGCACATTACCTTAATTTTTATGTGCAAGTGCCGCTGGCGTACATTACAAGTTTGGTTTTGACTTTTTTAAACATTTTGTATTTCTGTTTTTTTTTATTATTTCCTGGAGTTTTTCAAGGTAAATTCTGTGGTTTTTCTTCATAACATAGTGGCAACACTGAGCGTAGCCCATGTTTTCTCGGAAATGTTGCAAAGACTGAAAAGTCGTCAATTTTTCTTGAAAAATTATTTTTTCAAATTTTTACGAAGTTATTTGCGCGTCATGTCAATGTTGGACATGCAAGTGCTTCTCCAATTCAGCCACCAGTAGGGAACGGTTAGTGCGGCCCTGCTTGTGGAGGCTGCTGGCACCATCTGTCGCTGAAATCAGTGCCAACGAATTTTTACTGAACCAGCTGCGTCGTATTTCTATAGCTGTAACTCTTTGCAGCAAGCACGTCTTTCCTGTGAAGACTCAACCATCTATAATTAACCCAAATAGCCCTTGCACTAAACATCTTGATACAAACATTTTTTATTTCTTTGATCGATTTCCCGTATGATACATTGTCATCTATCACCTTAACTGATAAGGTTCACATTCCTAAGCTCTACCACGTTGAAGAACTTGGGGATTGGCCTCCTAACTCATTTAGTGGCGGTAGCTCTGTTATGGAACGCCCGCCTCCAACAGAAATCGTGCGTGATCAATTTACGGCCACTGGGTGAGTCGTCGACGCGCATCTTGGCCAGGAGCGTTCAGCTCAACTGCTCCGACAAGAAGCAAATTTCAGGCTCAAGCCTGCCGCTAAATGCCGTCAAGTAGATGGTAAAGAAGGAAAAAAATCTTAAAGTTTACTCTTTCAAGTTTATTTTGTCATTGCAATATCACTGTTTGCTTGAAACTGGCTCGTGTAACGTTTGATTCATCACTTTTTCTCAACTGACATGTCGTAAACGAGTTTGCAAAGTCGATAATGGGGACCAAATATAAAATATCTATAACATCGTGGTCTTTTCGCTTTGCGGCTGTTTGCTCCTCATTTTATGATGTGATTGACTCCACCGTGGCGTTGTTTGCAATCGTCCCTGCCATCTCTCAAACGATGTGTGCTGTTGTACGTTTGCGGGCACTTATACATTGCCGCAACGTGAACACAGAACGCAATTTTATTTTAATGTCGTAGCACCAGGCACCTGTAATGCTACGCTGAAGTTCTTTTCGCTTAGATATTTTGCCGCTGGGCAAGGGAGCATATGCTGTTATTGCACCACGGAAAGGACAAAATGCCACCAGAATCGAAAATATTCTGTTAAAGCTAGCTCTTAAAAGCATTTTCGTTTCCCAGAATTTCGTGCCATTTGATGTGGTTCGCCATTTAGCTGCAGTCATTTTAAGTTACGAGGAATTCAACTGCGCTTTACGATCATCTAACGACTTGATTGTCGCTATCAAGTGACGCAATTGATGCCCCATTTTCAAAACATGTTTGCTCGAATATCATTTCTTAGAAGCTGCGTTTTCATTCGCTGTGCTCGTAGCTTGTCTTCGCAAGCTATTTCTTGTGGCTTTGTGTGAGCGTCTCAGTGAAAGAACGACTGAAAATTCCAACTTCATCTTATAATTATCTGAGGAGAAAGCAAAAGGTTTTTACAGCTTGAGAAAAGGCAAGGCGTTGTATTTTCGGGTAAAAAAGTCAGTTAACGCCAAAGTCATAACAATACAAGTTCTACTTCACAATTTGTTGCCGCAGCGGACTTAAGAAAACTTTGTGTGCTGGTAAGATTGTCTTACTCCACCTTCGTAGTATAACTGCACTGTTTCACGGGTTAACCGCACTGCAACTTAACGTGGTGGTCACAAGGCTGATGCCAACAAATGTGTATTGTAGACCATCAGATGATGGTGGCTAAGATTAGGATCGCCTTAAAATGCGCTTTTTCACCTGTGAATATAGTCGCCCGTAGCTGTTCCCAATCAAAACCAAAAAGAGACGCAGGCTTGTCATGCGCCCAAAAAAAGCTTATAGGACGATTCATAGCTTTTTCTCCCTATGTTGCTGTTGAGGCAACCCATGAACGTGTGAGCAACCGTTGAAAAAGTTGGCACGTTTCACATTTTGATGGAAAAGCCCTTGGGTAAAGGTCAGCATCACAGAAATAAAGTGACCTAAAAATACTTGTGCGTGAACGGACGGATTGCATGTCTGTAGGATTGGATCACAGATCGCATGCGTGACACTGCTCAGCATTTTATGCCAGCTGGTGTGCATGCAGGAAACGCGGTCTTGCGTCTTTCCCGTTTTTCCTCCAGTCTTTTTCACTTCGTTTTCTGTTTGACTTCCCATGTTGAAGTGCAACGTCTTAGTATGCAAGTGCAGTCGCTGAGCAGCAGGCGTCCGGTGGAACAATCTGTAGCTTGTGCGAGCTGAAGCGAAAAGGGAATAGTTGTGCTCCGGTTACTTTAGAAAAAAAATCGCTTGAAAGAGAAGATTCTAGTGTTCCGTGAATAAGTTGGAACTTGTCCTTATATAACCCTTGAAGTGCATGGCGTATTTGCTTGTAAATCTGCCACGAGATTTTTCTGACCATGTGGAGTTCCACTCATGAGCAGGATGTGTTCAACCCGCTACCGCTGGCCTTCTCGCATGCTACTTCTGCCTTTTTTGTTTTCATCTATGGCGATTGATCTGAGGTTTTCGAATTGAGCTCGTTAACGTACGTTTGTTATAGCTTGTTGTTTATTACATTGAAGAGAAAAATGTACTTGCGTTTTGCCTCTGTCGTTCAGGAGCGTCAGGTTTATTGCAAACCCTCATGTTTTGTCATAACGCATGCGGCTAATTGCCACCCGATTCATTTCATATTTACTCTGACGTTGATCAAAACTGTCATCTGCGGATGGTTTGTGCTTAAACCACGTAATTCAAGCGGATGAACACCAACCTCATGATGAAAGAAACAGCACACCAACCGTAAATAGTGCCTCTGCATTCCGTGATTAATTGCTCTATGTGTTGCTTAAGTGCCCAGTAACTTCAAGATGCGTCGTTTCATAGTTTTCAACGATGTCTTCCCGCTCTACGCAAGAAACAGCACATCGATGCTGAAAACTTCCATTTCCGTGACAATTGATCTCAACTGTGCTATTATATTTCATAACACGCGTCATGAAATGTGTCAAAGTGCTTCGTGGGCCAATGCCGTTGAAGCATGCTGTGCGTTAACGTAAAGTTACTCGATCTCACGTTCCGTGCTTCAACCAAGCTGCTCCTGCGCAACTAATACTCCATGCACATGGATGCTGTTGACGTGCAATTGCTTTGAGTGGCAAGCACAGCTGTGTTGAACTTCACACCTCATCCGTGATAGTCATTTAGCATGTTTACAGGTTTGCTTGCCGTGGGGCATTCAATGAATACTATCACTCTAAAGCTCTGAACATTGCGCATTATATTCCGTTCAGCACAAGACTTATGTCCGCAGTGTAGACCAAACTGAAAGCAAAGGAACGAAAATGTTTTGATGTTTTGATAGATACTAAGTTAAAGGTTGAAAGATTTTACTATTGAACCTGATGCTGGTTCAATTTTACTTTTTCTTCCAGTCTTTTTCTGTAAAGCCCCGCTCTACCTCGTGTCCACATCCATGTTGTTTATCGCTTGCAGTGGAAAAAATGCAAATCAATCCAAAAAAAACTTGCAAGCAATCAGAACACGCAAATGCAAATAACAATTGCTTTTTCTTTTTTTGAGGGGAAACAATGACTGTTGTCATCCATTCCCTACGTGTTGTGCAGTGGCGCAGCCAGCTCGAAATTTTTTTGGGGGGAAAAATGTGTGACTTCAGGTGAGCAACAGTATTTTTGTCTGGGGCGCCGCTTCTCAAAGCACAAAATGACTAGATATGCCAAAAATGTGTGGGGTGCTTGGCCCCCTCTGGCTACGCCTATTGTGTTCTGTGTATCCGTGCCTATCCTGTGCTCAAGGCAAAGCGTAGAGTTTTAATGCAGTAGTGGCCAAGCTATTCAGACAAGGGGTCACAAAATATTTTTTATCAAACCGAGGGCTGAGCGAGTTTTGAAACAAACTTATGCAAGTCATTAAACAGCCGAGAGTCGGCGACCGATCGACAATTCATTAATCACTCACCATCTGCCTGTGGGGGCAGCACGAGGCAGAACAATCCTACCGGTGATTGGTCTATTGTAGTGGTGAACCGTTGCACTGGATAAACAGGGAAACCCGCCACGCCAAGCTTCCTTCTTGTTTCTCGACATTGATTAAACATTAAAGTATTGGCAATAGTTGACGGGCTGGATTTGGCCCGCGGGCCGCAGTTTGCCCACCACTGGTCTCATGTAAATCTTATTGGCAGTGCATTTCTTTGTCCTAGTGCAAGCTTTATTTACGTTGCTGCATGTGTTTGCTCCTTTGCATGCGCGTCATCTGGTTTTAAGAATTCGGCGAGCTTCTTGCTTTGCTGGACAGTGAATTCCTGATGACAAATCATCTGTGAGCATAGTGATTTCCATAAGCAGCATTTAATCAAAATACGCGATATTCGACGTAGTTGTCACTTACGATCCACTCAAAAAAAAAACGAGCGAGCCGCTGTACTTACGGCACTGCTTCTTAACCTTTTTCGGTTTCGTTCACCCCTGCCATCGATTGCTGCGTTCCCATTCACCTTATTGTGAATGCATGGCCGATGTGACAGTAGTCATGGTAGTGCACATCGAATGTTCATTGTGTCATCAGACAACGGTATTTGCAGGCTCGTCGCCAGGATTTACCAGCAGGGGGGCCAAAAAACAAAAGGAGGGGCCAAAAACTAGAAGGGGGGGGCACATTTTTAAAATACAGTATTGGATGTATGCAGCAACTGGTCGGCCAAACGTGAAATGGGGGACACCGATTTCAAACGGGCGGGCCGGGCACCACTGGCCCCCGCTGGCGACAGCCCTGGGTATTTGCTCCACTGTGTCGACTTCATGCTTTCCGCCATGCGGCAAACTGGCTACGATCTTCAAACATGGTTTGATTACCGAAAAGAATGCCGTGTTTGTTTCGTAAATGACTCCGCAGTTTTGAAGGAGCCAAACATTGGTTGCGATCTTTAACATTGCGAAACATCCATTGAGCAGGAGGCTCGTGGCTAGATTCTTAACTTTTGTGAAGAGAAAATCCATGCTTCATATAAGCCTTATCCCACGTACTTTTCATTTTTAAAAGGGGCCGATTCTTGACGCTAAACGTCCTTCTTCAACCTGGATCTTTAAACTGCGAAGCTGATGAAGCTGGCGTGTCCTGATCGATTACGCCTATCGATTCACGTTTACTTTCATCAAAACAAAAAGTAGTTTTGCTTCACATTTCTTAGACATTTCGCAGGTATTAACTAAGATATAAATTTAAATGTTGGAATCAATAACAAACTGGTAACAAACAAATAAGCTACCCCTGCACTTCGACTGCTAACGCTACTTTGATCTGTCTTTCACGCATCTGGTTTTCACTGGAGATTGAGAATGAAACCAACGAAAGTGCTGAAATTCTAACAGATTACCTTCGCACAGGAGTACAGTACGCTCATGCAGAACACAGCAGAGACTCAGTCACTCGAGTGAATGAAACATGGCAAAATCTATCCCTACTACGTAATAGACGCAGTTAATTGCACCAAAGGACGATTTTTCTAAAGTGTTAAGTTGCTGACTGCTGTAGACGCATATTAAAACGCTTGAAGTTGCCCTTTTATTCACAATTGCTCATATTAGGTACATAAATAATTTAGTTCACCCCTTAATTTCGTTCACACGAGCAAAACTATAATTCACCCTGGGGTGAACCATTCATCCGGTTAAGAAGCCCTGCTATTTAGAGTACCCCAGGCGGAGAAGTTCTGCACACTGACCAAGAACATAACCTGTGTGTAGACTTAAATAACAAAGACTGGGTTCCTATTCTCGCCGTGGCACCTATTTGTGATCGGTAACAACATCACATGTTTTTTTTCAGGCTGTTGATGCCTTTAACGTAATATAACCAGAAAAGACTTGCACTGGCCTTTTTTAAGGCCTACGGTATGCTGCTTGTTTCAACGCACTAACCATCGCTTTTTGTTTCAAAATTCCACACTGCACTACGCGTTTCCGCAAGTTTAAGGGTGGCAGTGTATGTTGACACTCCGTAGAGCGCATGATTCTCACTCAATGTTTTTGAGCAAACATACAAATAGATCCCAGTTGCAAACATTCAAGACCTGAAAATTTATGTCGCACAGTCTTTGGCCGGTCCATGCTTACGCAGTGTACGAAAACTGCTTCAAGTACTCTGGCTGCTGATGTCAAACGCGAGAAACGCCTCGGCCAGGACTAATAAATAAATAAGCAAACAAAAAAGTTGTGAAAGAGTGCACCGGCTTAGCTCGTGTGCTCACTGGAAAATAGTTTTGAAGAATTGTTTTTTTAATTTGCTGGTTTCACGTAATGACCATATCCTCCTTGCTTATGATAGTTCAGGATGTTGTGCCGAACTTTCGAACTACTTGATTTTCATATGACCGCCATGGCTCAGGTCAAATGTAACGCTTCGCTGTTTATCCATGTTTACGTCACTGCTTGACTGTTCTTTGTCAGTGCGTCCCCGTTTCCGAGATTCGCCACAAACCATTTCTCGCACTCCGCAAAAGAGAACTGACGCCAAGCTTGCTTTGACTGGTGTCTAATCCGTGATCTCATTTTACGCGGTCTCGTCTCGCTTTCCGTTTGTTAATGCGATGTTGTTGCTGCTCAGGCACGCCGTACGAACATTCTGTTGACGCCTTTTGGTGGCTGTTTGGATTAGTCACTTACTTGCCGTGGACGCTGGTCCAAGCTTTCACTTCGTCCGACGTCAAAGACTACCTGCTCAACATGTCGCGAAGGCTGAAGGCCAAACGCATCAGCAGTGACCCTGGTGAGTTTTACTCATGAGTGGTGTAAGCTTGCTGACCAGCCCGTGGCCTAGTGGTTAGTGCAGTGTTTCCCAACCCGATTGCCATTTACAATGCTCGGGGCGCTTCGAGCTGATATATTTTTCAGAAAGTATTTAAAAATACATTAAAAATGTCATGAAACCTCATCAAATCAATATCTTCGCAGCTGGGTGCCGCAATATTTTCTCTTATGTGCCGTGCCGCATGCCTAAAAAGGCTGGGTCAGTGGGTCCCTTCAGCACTGGTTGGTCTGGAGTTACACTCCAGGCCAAGCAACACGAAGACCGTGAAAACTGGCCCTGTAGCCTTCTTACCCGGCGCACGGGTTGAAGAAAGCTGCGGGAAAGTTTCTCTAAAATCCGTTCGGACATGAGAAAGGCACGCGTCCTTGCAGTCCGGTCGTCTGGGCCTGCCTTGCATTCGCATCACATTCACGAAAGGCCAAGTGTTTTTGAGGCTTAGGCATCAAGGCAACCTCTGCACCACCTTGAAACAAAACTTCTGCCCAGCCATCGTTGCGCGGGTGATGTTGCGCACTGTTCGCATGTACCTCCGCATTCGTTATGTGCCTTGCACCTGCGTTCCCGCGCCGTGACCCCGTCACCTGTGGTACGGCGGGATGTACCGCAGTAGTAGTAGTGGTGTTTGACGTCGCTGATGTTGAACACGCTTTGCGTTTATGCGAAAGCTTTGGGACTAGTTAGTAATCACAGTACATTGCATTTGAGAAAATGCTTTCTGGCAACGCCACTTGCCAATCAAGGACAATATGAGCTATGCCATTGAATCGTATCTTGAACTTGAAGTTTCGTATGAAAAATCATGTTGAACTGTTGGAATACGCTAGAGCAGCGTTTCTTAGTTTATTGCGGGGCGAGCGTTAGTCCCTGTCTCTGTGCAAACTTTTCCTCGTTTGTATGCAGATCAGGGCTTCTCAAAACTTTTTTGCACAGGTCCCACTATCAATCAAATACATCATTTCCCAACACCTCATCTATGCTGGTGTAAAACTATAATTGTACAAATAATGCAATGCTTTTCAGTTTCCACTGGACCAAATCATTTTGGAGCCGGAGCCAAAAACTTTTAGATATTGGAGCTAGATCTGGAGCCCAAAGACTTGTTGTCTAGAGCCGGAATCTGAAATTTAAGTTCCGGCTCCACAGCCCTGCTTCTAACAGAATGCAGTTAATATTGACGATTCGGTCCGTTTGTACCGGAGCTGCTAGCCCAGGGGTCGGTAAACACCGGGCCGTGGCCCGGTGATGGTCCGTGAAGAAATTGTTCCCCGGCCGTGTGGAACCAAAGCCGAATTGGTCCAAAATTAACTGGAACCACTGACATCAGAAACACTCCGCGGGTGTCATTGACTGTCACAATCCCTGCAGGTCGGAGCACCTTATTGCGGCAAAGCAAGCCCAGACCTCTCATTGAATCATAGCCATGGTGCCATGCGAGTTGTAATAAATCGGCATGTGCCAAACAGTCGTCATTTTTGTTGAGGGCCAGTCCGCAAAATAATTCCAGGCTGAAACCAGTTCGCAATGCAAAAAGTTTGCCGACCCCTGTGCCAGCCTATCGGTTGCCGTGACCGATCTCCCAGTTTCTACAGTAGATTGACATGCAGAAAATGCACAGACCAACCATCACAGTTTTCAAAGCAAAATTGTACGCTTCAGCTTCGCCATACCGTTGCGTGGAAAACATGGGCCAACTGATACAAACCAGTTACGGCGGCCTCCGAACAATCGACCAAGTGTTCGAAAGGGCTGCTAAGCAGTTTGCGACGCGCCCGTGCTTGGGAATGCGAGAAATGCTGTCCGAGGAAGACGAGAAGCAGCCTGATGGAAAGGTGTTTAAAAAGGTAAAAAAATCCTGATTTAGGCCGATGGCGATTACTTTTTGCCTGAGTCAATTTGAAGCAAAAATAGTATGTTTTCAAAAAATAATACTTTGGATTGTAGTGTGTTGTTCTCCACATTTTTAATCGAAATAGAGTAATACCAGACCAATTAAATGATTTCTCCTACGCAGGTTTAATGTGCGCAAGCATTGTCATCAGCATATTTCACATAACAACACCGCGTTTCCGATGTCAGCGTTCGGTTTTGGAGCTGTTGATGTTCAGTTTCCCGTGATTTGTGCAGCGAAAATTTGTTTACTAAATATCTGATACTTCTACACTTTACCCAATGCATTGCTGCATTGTTTTTTGCACACGCTGCTTCTTACATTTTTTAATTTATGTGATAGCTAACGCATATGTAAGCCGTTTTTGGCTGCATGGGCCTATGCTGCTTGCTATGGATCGGTTGTATGCGGAGTACTAGTTCCTTCCCTTCCTGCAAGCTTTAAGTAAATTGGTTTGTTATGGTGGTTTGTTGTTGGCACTTTACAACTACTAAGGTCTTGTAGCGCCACGACTGAGTTTGTGCAATTTCTGTTTCATTTCTCTCCGATCGATTTTGTGTTCTGAGTGTGTTCCCTGCTGCTCTTCCGCATACCGTGCGCTTTGTAAGAAGGCTGCAGTACCAATTTACAAGGTCTTGGTAAGACCCGGCCGAGAGTCGAACACCCGACCTACCAGCACCGAAGCTTTAAGTAAAACAGCTAAAGCGAAGCTTATCCCGAAAACGTGTAATTATAGCAACGTTGATTACTCAGGTAAGAATTCCTACGTGATAAGCGTGCTTGGATCAACTTGCATGCATGAAGCTTTGCCGGCGAGTCGTGTCGCTTCGCTTTCGCGACCTGCTCTCGGGCCATGCGGCGCTCGCAGTGGTGTTGGTATCAAACAAAAGCGTTCTTCGGTGTGTTTCGGCAGGCCGTCTACGGCAAATACAAGTGGCAAACTTTCCGTGAAGTTTACACGAGATTAACTAACCTTGGACAAGGCATCGTCGAGAGCGGACTCAAGCCGAAGGAGAAAATCGCGCTGTTCTTGGACACTCGAGCGGAGTGGATAATTTCCATTCAGGTACTGTTAAAAAGAAATTAAACGCGATTCTTACGTGGATCGCTTAATTTTGCCTTCGGCGGTAAAAGACGACGGAAATCAGGCCTGCACAACTCAAAACGCTCGAATGGCCAAATTGGTCAACAACATAAATTTGCCGAGGGCTGCAACAGTTAATTTCGTTGCAGTTTGGAAGACCGTGTGTTGTGTGGCCCTGACGTAAATGGTTTTCATTTAGGAATGAACTGGTGTATGCAGTAATTCTTCGTGTTTTTGTCTGAAATCGCTGCTGTCAACTTGCACAAAAAATGTCATCCTGAAGGCAAAGATAAAACATTTCACCTTCGTGCACCTGTATATTGCGAGAGCTCGTTACCAGTTGCAGCCCTTTCGAAATTTCAAAACTGTCTTCCAACTCTTTTCCAAAACATTTTTAAAAGGAAGATTTTGGCTTGTCAATGTGTAACAACTAAATCATGACGCGCACTCTGTATTCCGCACATCGCGTCTGTTGCACTCGATTTTAAAAAACATTTTCAGGAAACCCTTTTTAGAAAATAGGCGCAAAAAGCATGTTGTTCTTTAGCATCAGCAATATATCTGCAATCAACGCAGCGCGAGGTCGATGCACAGGAACAGTCCTCGCTTCCAGGCACGACAGGCGATCAGTGTGTTGGAATTCGTACACCTGCCCAGTTGTCTTCTGTCGGCTACGAACCAGATTAACCTAGCCTTAACAGTTCAATGACTCATCAATCTGTGCGATCTTTGCGGGTTTCTCGTTGTCTTTCAGCCTGTACTTCCCTTTTTTGTCAGCTACGATAAAATGGCAGGCAAACACGCCTTCAGTTGACCTCACTTTCCGAACTGGATTGCACACTCTCGTTGGTCCTAGTGCAACGGATGGCTGCGCACAAGAGCGCGTTCGGCGCCATGGCAAAGCCGTGTTTTCACGGTATCGCGGTCGCGTGTTACAACGTCTTCCAGAAATCTACAATACCGTATTTATTCTATTGCACGCTGCGGCTCATAATGTTTTTTCATCATTTCGTGCGGCTTACAATCAAGGGCGGACAGAAAACGAATAACTGTAAGCAAAATCAGTTACCTCGTACCCGTTGATTCTTCTTCACTTGAACATCAATAAAAGTAGGACGTTGTATGGTCTCTTTTCGTGAGCGGATAACTTTTTTAAATGTCAAGTTCTGCGCGGCTAAAGCGAACAAGAAACCTAACAGCAAAAACTGCAGTCGACCAACTTTGAATAATGTGGCTGGTTGATGAAACGTTGAAAGCAAAACTTTGGTTTGAGGTTCACCGAGAGATTAAAACTGGAACCAGCCATTTGACTTCGATTTTCGTATTTGTAAACATTGTATGAATCTGATAATAACTCGCTTGTTTTTTCCGGACAACATAACTCTGTACCAGCGGTAGACATCGGTACCTTCCTTGTCCCAGACGTGTGCCTCTCCGGACATACTTCCGCACGGAGCCCACACCAACATTACAATGTTAGCCTGTTTCATTTCCATCAGTTGGAATGACCGCCAGTGACCTTTGAGGCGATTCTTGCCACAGCGCCTGCTTCAAGTTCAAACCGCACAGTGCAACATCGCAATTTTTCGCAGGCCTGCTTTCGTCAGAACTTTCCCGTTGTGACCGTGTACGCGACTCTCGGCGAAGAAGGAATCACTCATGCGTTGCGCGAGACGGAAGTTACTCACGTGATCACGAGTGCCGTACTGCTCAACACCAAACTGAAAGTAAGAAATTTAGTGTTGTATCAGTGACAAATTTAGCGTTTTATTAGTGTGGCTTTTGGCGCGCGTCAGAGGTGATCGAAGTCACTTTTTGCTCCCGCTCCTCCCCGCAAAAAGTGACTCCAGCTCCTGCTCTGAAGCTCGTTGAAAATTTATACTCAACCTTCTGTTAACACTCCGAAAACTTGGAACCAACAAATGAAATTATATGTTGTTACCTAAACCGAGTTTCATTTAACTTCTTCCCCGGAGTACTTGAGGCTGAATCACAATTAAACAACCACAGTACTGCTATCAATTCCTTTATTAACCTGTACAAGTAAAGCACCACAGGTTATATTGAAAATACTTTATACCACCTTATTCACACAATTAAATTTCCTCTCTTATATTGCAAACTTGAAAGATAATACTGGCATGTTTAGGAATATCCATCGTACTGCTGTTGTAGCATTTTAACGATACACACACTGTTGTCTTGTACATTTCACTAACATAACAAATGTGAATACTGCTTACAGGACAAGATACAACGCAAAAGTAAAACTTACGGTAACCCACGTAACAACCAATTTGAAAGGATTATTCCTGTGATACAGAAGTTGAGTATTGGTTATGAGCCAGCCAGGACAGGGCCTGCCAATCTGCCACCTTCCCTCACCCCCAGTAGTCTGTACTGGGTCGTTCACAATACAATTTCAGCAAGAGAAAAGAGCCACGACATCAACATAACGATTAGCCTCTCAGAGAAAATTTTTATTTGATGAGAGCTATTATCCGACACCGGGAAAAATGAAAATTTTATTCCTGCTCTACATACGGACCAAGTTTTTTTTGGCTCCGGGTCCTTCTCCGGCACAAACGTAGACGGAATCCACTCCGGGTCTGTGATCACCTCTGCTGCGCGTGCGCCAGCGCGCCCTCGTGCGTTCCTTTCATGACCTTCACGACGTTTCGCCAGCCTGACCTCGAGTAACCTTCGCGATGCTTGTCAGTGCCTGATTGTCTCCCTCATCTGGTGTGTCGCGTTTTCGACGCGTATTGGGAGTGACTGAATCGTTGTTTTATGTCTGGTTGCACCCAAACAAATTGAGGATTGCGTTATTTCGATCCAGGCGTATTGTTTTACTTCGTTCCAATTGGCATATTTCCCTTATTGTTGCTGCATTCCTTCGAGACTTTGTAGTCGGTGGACCGGCTGTTGGTGCGTTACCTATTCATTTGGTGGCTCGTAAAAAGATACAAAGCAACGTAAACTTAATAAGTAACCGAAAATGTCAGCGAGCACATAGTTTGAGTTTGTGCGAACTGCACAGCGCGCCAGATTTTCGGTATCCTGGCGTGACGACGATTCCCGTGACGACCTCAACTCAGTCAGCCGGGAGCAAAGTCCAAATCAGAATCCTCATGTTTGTCCTTTTAGAGACCAACTTTAGGCCGTATGTTTTGTTGGCATACGCCAGGGCGAACCGGCGTCTACTAATAGACAATCGGGTCACTACGAAGCGCTGCCAACAGCCCGTCTAGCGAATGTGCGCTTGGCAGTTTTTTTCGCTCATCAATAAACACCGTACACGCAGCATTGCTTTTCAAACCTCCCCAATGTCAAGAACGTGATCTATGTGGAAGACGCGCCGCTGTCAAAAGATCTCAACCTGCCTGATGGAGTCCAGCTTTTTTCTTTTGGTGAAGTAAGTTGTTGTTGGTTGCGTTTTCTGTGTTCGTTAGGCTGAAGTTTTATCGGCAGAAGTTCATATTTGTTGCTTCGTGTGAACTTGCTGTGAACACAGAACTGAGATTTGCATTTTCTTAAGCGCGAAGGAAGAATCCAGGGTTTTTATATGAAATATTTCGCCTACTTTCGATTCCACATGTTGTTTCGGATCTGTTTAAAATGTGCCAATTTGTGTCAAGCGCTTAAATCACACTCTGTGCTTAATTTACATTGCTAGTAAACTTATGTTCAAGGCGCATTCATTACGTGTAGGCATTGCACTACGCCATTGTTTCTCAGTTTCCGGCCCGCATTCGACGTCACGATCTGCACGTAAAACGCAACTGTCACGTGACCCGTTATGCCTGTGACGCGTTACAGACTGTTGCAATCACAACCGTGTGAAAACGTTTTTATTGTCTTGAGAACTTTCGAAATCCTTTTCGTTGTGCACGGTGTTTTTTGGCCATGACCTCATCTCAGTAATCTCAAACGAGCCGCAGTAAAGCTGCATACCAATGTGCAGTGTTGGCATCGAGATAAATTTTCACGTTTCTAAAAATAGCAGCGCATTTGTAGAAACACGTAGTAAACTGCGATGTCTGCCTTCGTTGCCCAGCAAAAAAGAAATTCTTTTGAATTGATTCGTAATTCTCCCCGTGACACAAACTTGAAACCAACCCGTAATTTTATTAACTATTCCGATTGACCCTCCGTTGACGACGTCTGCTGCTATTGATTCAATAAAAAGCTTTGTTGTGCTCGTGTTGCACTCCCATGGGATCGCCACTGTGGCTGACATCACAGGGTCTCAGTGCGCGATATACGAAGCAGAACGGGAAGCGCGCTTAGAATAGCAAATAAGAGAGCGAACTGGCGTCAGCAGCATTATTAGCATGACCTCAGTCGAACGGGCGATCTCTACTGCTGCTGTTGGTGCTATAGCAATGTGTAACTTGTCATTCCTACCGCTGTGGGTTCGCATCCCCTAGTGAGCAGTCGGTTCGGTCCTAGCCTCAGCCCCACGGCTGCTCTCGCGGTGAATAATGCGTCGGTGGCAGGTTAATGGTGGCGCAGGTTGTAAAATTAAGTTGCTGTGTTGGTGTGATGATTGTAGCTTTTGTAGATGCAAACGCCTGGCAATGCGTTCTTCGTTTGCAGTAGAAATGAGGATTATTTGCCTTCAACCTCTAAAATGCATTTATTGTTAATTTGTATGCATTTGCAGATCGAGCAAAAAGGCCAATCTGTCCAGAGCCCGGTCCCCGACGAAGAGCGTCCGAAACCGGACGACTTGGCCATCGTCATGTACACCAGTGGCCAGTCGGGCGACCCGAAGGGGGTTCTCATCAGCCATGCCAACTTCGTAGCCGGAATGAGCGGAATCGGAAGCCGCGTCCCGAATCTCGGGTGAGGTGACCCTGCATATGTCTGAGCGCGTCTGCGCTGCGCTGACTGTTTCACTGATCGACCCATGCTTTTGCAGCACATCTGACGTCTACATCGGGTACCTTCCTCTTGCCCACGTGCTGGAACTAGCTGCAGGCAAGTCAGTGTTCGGGTTCCAATCATAAATCATTAATGTCTAGTAATCAATGCATTTGGCGCTGTTTTTTCGGTAATCACCGAATTTTTTTTTTTTTTTTCAATGACCGAAAAAGTTGACTCAGTTCGCTCAAAAAATGTCCCGACAACGACAGGAAGTTTGTGAGCTGTTTCGGACAAAACCACCGAAGTGTCTCCGCGAAAAAAAAACACGTTTGGCGTCGCTGCCTAACAGAAAGCGCTGCCTTTTACTGTGCACATAGTTTGGGTGCGTTAACAGCTAATTGTTTACGATATGACCATGTCACCAAAAACCTTTTTTAGCTAAGCCAAGCTTACTGACAACACCTTTTAGTAACGACAATCGCTCTTCCAATTAACCCTCACATTTGCCGATTGTTGTTTTTCGCCGTTTTGTCCTTTTACCGACTTTCGTAAAATAAG
>Ga0210059_1002975_pt1 | contig 26889 bp, 21 predicted proteins | sample Ectturendosymbi2_FD_188042 | JGI IMG/M metagenome (GOLD analysis project Ga0210059, IMG submission 188042) | Ecteinascidia turbinata endosymbiont from Florida, USA - Sample 2 (SPAdes) (version 2) | ecosystem: Host-associated > Tunicates > Ascidians > Unclassified | place: Key West, Florida... | reverse complement strand
TACCCTTATAAGCAGGGCTGCTAGCAAGGGTCAATAGGTCAGATCCTGATCTGAAAATTTTGCTCAAAACAATCCGATACAGATCCGAAACCATCATCATTACCATATTCCCTGGTTGTGAGCCTGCATAGTGCCTATATAATTACTAAATTCAACAAATATGGCAAAAAATTGTTATTGTGATTGGAATCTGGTATGATGATGGTTTTGGATTTTCGGATCTGGATCGGATTATGTTTGGAGCAAAATTTTCGGATCAGGATCGGATTTGGATACTACTGAAATTTTTGGAGCGGATCGGATTATCAAATTTCAATATCCGCACAACACTGTCACGGACCAACGCTCCGTAGCCTTTATGTTAGATCCGTTGAAAGGTACAAAAGTCAAGAATAACAAAATATTTCTATGGAGAGCAGAACTTGGTACTTTCAGCTATCGCGTCGAACACACTCCTGGTGTAGAAAACGTGGTCCCAGACGCACTTTCACGGCCCTCCGGTGTGCCAGCTGCGATTTCGGGACATGATTTGTTAAAGTCGATTCATGACCTTCTCGGTCATCCTGGCATCGGACGCTTAAACCATTTCGTGAAACAAAAAAATTTACCTTTTTCTCTCCATGAAGTTAAAAGCACTTGTCGCGAGTGCAAAATTTGTGCAGAATTAAAGCCTCAATTCTACAAGCAAGCGGGAGAAACGCTTGTAAAGGCGACGCGTCCATGGGAGCGAATTGCTATAGATTTTAAGGGACCCGTGAATGGCAAATTACAGTATGCATTTGTTGTCACTGATGAGTTCAATCGTTTCCCATTTGCATTTCCTTGCCATGATATTTCCGCGAAAACTGTTATTCAAGGTTTAACTCAGTTATTTTGTCTATTTGGAATGCCAGGTTACGTTCACAGCGACCGAGGATCTGCGTTTATGTCATCGGAATTACGAGAATTTTTGCTATCACGCAATGTGGCTACAAGCCGTACAACTCCATATCACCCCGAGGGAACTCTCAGTGCGAGCGTCTTAATTCGATTTTGTGGAGAACAGTAAAGCTCGTGCTGCGCACTAGAAACCTTCAGGAAGAGCAGTGGGATCAAAATCTTCCCGACGCTTTGCATGCAATAAGATCTTTGGTCTGTACCGCTACAAACCAGACTCCTCACGAACGGTTCGTGTGTTTTGAGAGACGTTCCATGCTTGGCAGGTCTTTACCTGCGTGGCTTTTGACGCCTGTTCCTGTGCTTATGAAGAGATTTGTTCACAACAAAAGCGACCCTCTCGTTGACAGAGTGGAGTTGCTGAGTGCATATCCACATTTTGCGTTTATTCGTTGTGCTGATGGGCGAGAAACGTCTGTCTCAACGAGGGACTCAACCCCATGTCCTTCGTTTGCAGAATAGGACCCGGGTTGTGAAACTGTTTCCCCTCAGGACGTGTGTATCGAGCAGAGTTCGGGTAGTGGTCATGCTGCTGTTGATCGTTGTGAAAGCTTTACAGACACTTCTTTGAATCGTACTGAGGCAGTCGCAGTTCCTGGTTCATCTGACGAACCTGACAGTCAGCCTTTAGGTTCAGACGAATGTGCCTCGCAACCTTCACCGGAGGTTTCCTGTCTTCGCAGGTCGTCAAGGGTGCCGAAACCCATTAGACGCTGGCCTGACAATGAATGGACTACATATTTTAATTGTCAAATCTGCAGCGCATACTGAATATGTGTTTCATGTAGGAGGGAAGATTGTAATGCTCGTTTCCGTCCAAAATTACTTTTGCTCTTGCTTTCGTTTCATTGCTTGATTGCATTCGTGTGTTTACTTTGTTCCCTACTTGCTCTTTGACTCATTCGTTCGCTATCGGTCGCACTGTCCGTTGTATCGGTTGTTTACGTTGCTTACCTTATTTCATTCTTTCACCTTGGTTTTTAGATTGAATAAAACACACTTCATTTTGTCTTCGATAAACTTTTGATTGTAGATGCTCATCTCTGACGCATACGCATCAGAGATGAGCACGGATCAGGACTGAAGTCAATTTGGCCGGGTCAGGATTTAATGTAATTTAATTTATTTGTTTATGAGCAGACACGAAGTCCATAGTAAGAACTCACACACTGCAGAACGCAGGTCGATAAAAACAGACAAAACAGAACGTAGTACAAGGCATTGGAGCCGGCGGAATCACAGGGTTGCAGACACTTTTTGCAATTGCATTGAAGACAGAACCATAGGGTTACAGACACATTCTCAACACTAAAGTTAGCTAACACGTAACACTTGTTACAGCACTACTGCGGAGTAGGGCGCCAATTCCTAAATTGGTCGAGTCTAGGTAAAATGCGAAAGCATTGTGGCTTGACACGCCATCAACTGGTCGAGCCTAGGTAAAATGCGAAAGCATCGTGGCATGACACGCCATCGGTTGGATCGGACTGCAATTTTTTGAAAATTGGCGGATCAGGACTGGATCGGACTGATAAAATTGTTGTTGTTTTGTGATGTGATTATTTTAACCACATCAAAAATGTTAGTTGTAATGTGATTTTGCAGTTTTGTTAAATGGTGATGTATATTTTGCCATGAACGGCAATAAAAACTCTGCTGGGACTATTAGGCTATGCATCCACCTTTGTCCAGATTCCACATGCAACGTTGAGTTCATATTACTGTTGCGATCGGAAATCCCGAGAGGCATATGCGCAAAGCTTCGCACTGTGGCAGCAAGCAACAATAGAGTTCATTTGCCATGATCACTCTATCATTGCTTGTTCGCGCCACATATACTGTATGTATGGTGCTGTTCTTCACGCACATCCCGTTCGTGGTGAATCACACAATCAACGCAACACCACCGGAGAGGTTGCAACACTACTAGTAACAAGATGAACGTAGTCGAGGCGTTCGTGTCTATGGCTGCTGTGCGAGTGTTCAAAGGTTCTGCTCTCACCCATTGCTTTGGCTTAGCTGGTAGAGATTACACCTTTGATGGGAGAACTGTTCATGTACATTTAAAAAAAGTTTCGGGTTTAGGTTTAGGGTTAACGGTTAGGGTGTAGGTTAAGGTTTAAGGTTTACATTTAGGGTTTAGTTTTAGGGTTTAGCTTTTGGGTTTAAGTTTTGTATTTAGGTTTAAGATTTCGGTTTAAATTTTGGGTTTAAGTTTTGGGTTCAAGTTTTGGGTTCAGGTTTTAGATCTAGGTTTTGGGTTGAGGTCTTGGGTTTATGTTTTGGGTTTAGGTTGTGGGTTTAGGTTTTGGATTTAGGTTTTGGGTTTAGGTTTTAGGCCCAGGGTTAGTGTTTTAGGTCATGTGACAGAGACCATGCACTACACCAAGTGTACCATCCTTGTTACTAGACCAATTCTACTAATTGGATTCGCCAAATGGCAAAATAACTCCAGCAGTGCTTTTGCTTCTGATGGCAAAATAAACACTGTCATGTTAAATTTTGGAAATGCCAAACGGTTGTGTCTATCTTGCTATATGAGGCAAAATAAAATAAATAGTTTTGCATGGGCGGAATAGTACTGGATCGGACTGATGATTTTCAAAAATTTGCGGATCAGGATTGGACTCAGATAAAATTTTTGTGTCCAAGATTGGACTCGGATTGAAAATTTTCACAGTCTGCTCATCTCTGATACGCATTGCCAGGTTGGCCCTTTTGGGGCCAAATTTAAGACATTTGGTCCCAAATAACAGTTGTTGGCCCCAAAATATTCGTTTGGCCCTTTTCCAGGATAGGCTGGCCCCTTGCAAGAATTAGATCTGACCACCTTGGTTCCTGTCTGGGAAACCATATTTTTTTCACTTTTTTGACTAATTAATTGCAGATTTTCATCAAACGCTTATATTTTGAAGGTTTTTGATGACAAAATTTTGTTAGGATCCTTAGAGTTTCTGAGTTAAGTGGACGTAAGTTCATCAGAAGATCTTTTACTTGCTGCAGTTATAGAGGTAGCAGTAAGAACCGTTACGTTGCCTAACTTACTGTTTTTCAGATGGTGCACGTGTTGGTTGGTTTTGTTCAGATTGTTGTTGCATTAGCACTTATCGAAGGATGATAAATTTATCTCAGTTTGTGGCTACCCATGGAAATTGAGTTGTCCTCTTACGATCTTTCATACTTGTTTTGCTGTTGCGCTACAATCGCGATTGAGAAACATGCCATTTGATATGTTGCTAAGTATGGGTTCACATGACTTTGTAACTACTGATGAATTTGGACAAAATGGCTGGCCCTTTTTTTGGCCCCATGTTTTAGAATTTGGCTCTTTTTTGGATCTTTCTTGACTAGATTTGTCCTCTTGGCAAAAACTAGATATGGCAACCCTGCGCATTGCCTGAAACTCAATCATGCGCATAATTCGCGCCGCACTTTATGGCCACTCTGTGGCGAAGGTGATCACCGACAGGGATGGCGAAACAGCGTTAGGGCAAGCGGCCAGTAAAAGAGTTGAGGGGAGTGCAAGCTTCTTGAAAACAAACAAATCGTTACCAATTATACTTGTTTTTGCGCAGCAACAACGTTCACCACAAAAACAATAGCAGAAATTATAGAAAACCATTCCGAATTTTATAGGTGCATGGAATGATGGATAGCATAGCTGCAACAAATTTGTTTCAAGTCAATCTTTGTAAACCATAAAATTACCAATGGTTCTGTGATGTAATTGTAATAAGGCATCTCCGTCTCCGTTGCTGGTCAAGGGGGAAATAACCTCGTCATTTCATCACTCTGACTCTCCAGTGTCCCTGAAATTACCTAAACCTATGATGCTGTTATGTAAGGGCACCTGTGCCTCAGTTGCCCCCTCTTCCAAAGGACAGGAGGGGGAAGTGCCCCCGTCATGCACCCCGTTCCGGTGTCCCTGATTACCTACCCTGAGTGCCAGAGTGGACTCTGGCAGAAGTATATCTATTTTTGCTGGAACCAGAAGAGAAAGAACTGTAATCTAAGTCAGAAACACCGGAGCAGGAGTGTTTTTTTCAAGAGCTGGATAATAATAGCTTTTTCAAATAAAAAAACTGGTCTTACAGGCTAAATTGTTAGATTGATATCATAGCTCTGTTGGTTAATGTTTGTATTGGATTGTGAAGGAGTCAGTGTATATAGCCTCAGTGGGGTGGTTGGTGCCAAGCCTACACAACAGGTTTGCCAATTTGGCCTTTTTGAACCAACATTTTGAAATTCTGGCTTTTTTTAAAGACACTTAGTTTTTTTGGAAAACAAAAAATCATCTGTTTTTTGCTCAGTCGAAAAGGCTTGGTTCTGACAAAACATTGAGTTACATATTTATTACAAAAATCTCCTGTGACGAGAGTCTATTTTTATCACCATGCAGTTGAGTGTGCAGAGAATATTGCAAAGATTTTCCTGCTGCCCAAAAAATGATTGGTGTATTGAATAAGAAACAAATGTATGACAGTGTAATTACCAGAAAAGAAAATCCTGCGTATGAGTAACCATTTAACATTTTTTGTGCTCTTGTGTCTATGATTGCGTCTGTGATACAGTATATGGACCACGAGTCCGTAATAAAACACTACAATATTATTATTATATTGTTATTATATCGATGTTTCTAATGAGTTTTAATATCTATATTAATATTGTGGTTGGTTATGCATGTTTATGTGTATATGTGTTAAGACTGAAATCTGACTTTATTGGGACAACGTCTAGCTTTTGTTGGTGAAGATAGGTTAACAACCTTGCTGCACAACAATAAATTAATATGCAGCCTGCGAAAGCTTTTCTTGTGGCCTGCAAACACTTTCTCAATTGCAAAAAATGTTACAAAAGCCTGGCTTCGCCTTTGGGTATATAATTAAGGCAGTGTCTATTTTGCTGCCAGGATGGCAGCAGCGAAAGGCTTGATAGAAAGGAAGTAAATATAACTAAAAGAGAAACCTACAACCTAACCCTAACCTTAACCTTAACCGTAGCCCTAAGCTAACCCTAATCTTAACGTAACCCGAACCTAAGGCTAAGCTTATCTAACCTATGCCTAACCTAACACTAAGCTAACGTAACGCTAAGCTAACCTAATGCTAAGCTAACCCTAACCTAGCACTAAGCTAACGCTAACCTAACCCTAATTCTAGCATAGCTAACCATAAACCTAACCTAAACCTGATTCTAACAACACTAACCCGTAAAGGTAACACCTAAGTGGAGCCTGGAAAAAAACAAAGAAAAAAAAGTAAGTTGGCAAGGCGGGAGTCGAACCGCCAATCATTGGCCTAGCAGCCGTATCACCTAACCTTTACACCATGAGCAGGACACTGTGTTCTTGACAAAGTGACCTTTTTCTTTGTATTGCGTCATGCCATGAGACTGAATGTTTGACTGACAGCATAATAGCTCCAGCCGATCTGTTGCCGCCAGCATCTTGGCGGTAAAATAGACACTACCTGTAATTAATTGTCAGTCCAGAATTTTTTCCAGATTGCTGTACCAAGAAAATGACTTTTGCAGCCCGTCAAAAATTTGTTGATCAATTTGGCCCTTTGAGCTTTCTGAGTTGTGCAGGCCTGGTGTAAGCATTAGCAATATAAATATATGGTATTGTCTGTGTGACAAAAGAACCAGTAAATCCTTTGTGACAAAGGAACCAGTAAATGTTCATTGCTTGTGTAGAAATTCGCTTTAAATTATGCTATAGTTCCTACATTAGCCTATATTCTACGCAATGCTTGGTGATCTATTGACTGTATGAACCATTATTTTGTTGCAGAAAAACCAATACACTTATTGCTTATTTATTTACTGTGCCATTGCATTTGTATGTCAGATTAGGATGTCTTTATTTTGAATCCAGAATATCACCTCCTGTTCCGGAATAACTTGCTACATATGACTATCAGCATATCGACTTTTCATTTAAGAATATTTTATGTTTAAAAATGGACAACACTGATAAAACGAAACAGAAAAACACATATCTGCCAGACATGGAATCTTGAGACCTGGTCTCGAGACTAGGCTACAGGTCTTGGTTACAAGGCTATTGCCTTAAGACTTTGCATATAGTCAAGTGGGGTAAAAAAATTCTCAATGATGGGGTAAAATGTTACTAACCCCTTAAAAATTATTGAAAAGAAAAAAGTTACAAATGAATTGGTGCTACAGAGGCATTCATTGAGACATTGTAATGTATTTGTTGCAACCCAAGTCCTCAAATAAGGTTAGCTGATTTATTTGAAAATTGATGTTGATATTAGATAAGACCAAAAGTTTCAAACAAATTTTATGAACTTTTATGCTGCTTTAAAGTACTTAGCATAAACATGTCATTGTCAAAGTTGGCAACTGCTTTGGTAATGCAAGTCTCGGCATACCCATACCAATAAAAAATTTGACAACTTTCCATTTTGAGTTTTATGGGCAAGTTCGTGTTTACCTTAAGCAGATTTATTGACATCAGTGACATGGCCAAAAAAACAGAAAGTGTCATAAGCAAAACACAATAAACAGCAACATCATACAGATGATAGTGGGCAAGCAATGGGTGAAGAGTTGATACATGTACAGATGAACATGAAGCAAGCACACAACACAGGTGAAGGAAGTGAGTAACAGTAAGGGTTATGAGGTAGAGAGCAATGCATTTTAACACAACATTTCCTTTCAAAACAAGGGCAGAAAACAATGTTTATACAGACAAATTGTGAAGTAATACAAATTTACCCACAGACCATAGTGATGTGGGTTTCATGGATGAGTTGTTCCCCACCAAATGCATGGTGTCACCAAATGAAGTTGAAGAGACAAGGGTATAGACAGATTATAGTAATAGTAGCTGCAAACATTATTCTAATAAGTGCTAGTTACGCGAAAAACAAAAGTCATGACTTATGTGAACTAACCACTTATTTCACAGATAAAACTGGCCAAAAAAAGTTACTTTTTACCTCATTTGTGCATTTTTTGTGTGATCTTTCTGTAAAAAAGACAACGTACATTTCTCTGTAGTACTGCTCTGCAAAAAACAAGAACATTCATTTATTTTTTAGCATTTCAGCTGTATTGTAAATGTATTTGATTACAATAACAGCTCACAAGCAATTACCAATTATCTTGTTTTGAGTCCAGAATAGAGGTTCTTAAACTATTTTAGATACGTTTTTTTTAGCGTTAGTCATTCATACTTGCATCTCAGCTAACCTCACAATCAAACACAAAAAACATAAAAAAACTTTATTTACCATTATCTTATTTTTCAACAGAATGTTGCTACCGCACACATGTCCCCTTTGCAAACCTTTCATGCCCCTCAGTTTAAGGACCAGGGCCTAGTCCAGAAAGAAATAAAACAGTGGTGATAATCATAATTGCAATTTTCAAACTGCATCAAAACAGTGTTATGTGGAGTAAAAGAATGGTAGGTTCAAAAAACTGTTTTTTGCTGGAATCATGTTACAGCATGTTTACATTTAAGAAGGGCCAGATCAGAAAAAATAGTACATAGTTGCATGCAGCAATAGATAGAGCCAGATAAAAATACTGCAAAGATTTTCTTGATCAGTTAGAAAATATTTTTGACACACCTCAAGACAGTGAAACATGTCTTGAGGCTATTTTCAATTCGAGATGCAAGCTAGCTTGAAACTTCACCCTGCAAAAAAGGACAATATTTATGCATGGAGAAGTCATTACAGATAAGAAGTTCTTCTTTAATACAAAGTGAGAAAAAGAAGAGCTACATGTTGAATGAAAAGTCAAATCAGATGAGGAACAGGCCCTACCAATTTCGGGAAAATGTCTGAGATCTCTACGCAAGTGGTAAAAAGTTGCAGTTGGGCTCATCATTCACAAAAAGTTGTATCAATTGTTGTTTGACGCCTCTATGAGTGTTTCCATGGAAACAACCCCAAAAATAGAAAAATGCAAAATCTCAACTGAAAAAGCTAGAACAAAAATTTTTTTAAAAATGAACCAGAACTAACATAGTTTTATATGCATTTAATACATTTGACTTACTTATTTTATGTGTTTTTTAAGATATTTAAGATTTTTTGATTCATGATTTTAGGCCTAAGTTTTTGACTTTTGATGCTTACTGGTACTTGCATGGAACTTAAGTAGATAATTTAGACAATAAATCTTGTTAACATTGTAATCCACAGCATAGCGATCAGACAGCTTAATGAGTGCGTTTTGAGGCACACTGTCATAAAGTTTATTTGTTATAAATCAACAAAGATATCCTGTAGAAAATGTTTGCATTAAACAATGTTACGCATAGGAATACTATCACTGAAGCTGACTACTTCATTGCTCACAGAACAAACAAAACGAAATGCCAAAATCATACATGAGATACCATTGCCAGGTTTTAGTTGATCTTAATAAATGTAAACAAAAGCATTATGTTACCACTTATAGACTAATCAACACAGTGGGATGGTACATGAAAAACACAAGGGCTTAAACTTAGGAAAAACAAAAAATTATGTTACTACAATTTTGTCAGATGTATAGTTAATAAAAGTAATTGTCAGGTTTCTCCCATATCTTTTTATCTCTAGTCTAAAAATAAATCCAAGTGCTTCCTAACACTTTGAAGATTTTGCTTGTTGCTCTTTCACAAGATAGAACAGTTTCACATTGTGTTTCCTGCAGCATACTGACAGTGCTCATTAAATATTCCTACTGCTTTCCACTGCTTGTAACTTTTCCCGTGTTGAACGCTGGTGGCAGACCAAGGGCACGTTCTGAAGCATCATTGACAACATCTAGGTTCTTCACAAAGTTATGAGCAGTGATAGAACTACTATTTTATTGCCAAGACTTTGGGTCTGCTCTTAAAAAGCCATGGTCTACATTCAGGAGCTGAAGTACTGTCCAGGAATCTTTTCCAACAACATCAACAAGTGAAACATTGTCAGTCAGACGAGAGGAATCTGTTGCAGAAAATTTTATTGCTTTGCTTGGGGTGACACATGAGTGCCTTAGCCATTGTCGTTTTTCACTCAGGGGAACAGAGTCACTAAAAAATGACAAGGAGACTAAGCGTTCTGACAAGTACCAAATTTACACAGAGAAACCTGCGCAGACCCAGCAAGTGCACCAAACTCAGACCTACCTGCAACTGTACAAAATACTTAAAAAAGATCACAATGCATTGTAGGATGGTTACTGCTTATCTAAAGAAACTTGACAATCACCTTTGGTACTTGTCAGAACTCTTCTGATAACGCAACTCTTCTGCTACATACAGAGGTGTGTTGGCTGTCTCATGGCAAAGTTTTGGCTCGTTTGTTCAAATTAAGATGGGAAATATCACTTTTTCTTACACAGAAAAATCATGAATATGCAACAAATTTTCTTGACCAGGTTTCCAAATTGGTATATCTGGCTTCAATATTAGATGTGTTGTCCACACTCAACGCCAGTTTGTGGAAACACTTCACACACTTTTGAAAAACTCTGGCAGATTTGCCTTTACCACAACATTTTATGCAGTTCACAGTTTTCACAGTGATATCCAAAAAACTTTCTAGTTCCTGTTTTTCTCTGCTTATCAGAAATAAGTGTTTTTACAGCCAGAGGTTTACGATGAATAATACAATGTTTTAATACACAGTTAGTAGCAACTGCCTTGACAAGAGCACCAAGTCCAGAAAAGCATCCAGTCATCACAGCTGCCCCATCTGTAGTTAGAGAACAACACTTTTCCAATGGTGTTTGTTTTTCTGTCATGAATTCGTTGAGTTTACCAAACACTTGTTCAGCAGTTGTGTTCACATCCAAGTTTAGGAAACACAAATATTCATCAACAGTATTATATGAATCAATATCAAGAATTCTTGTATACACAAGCAATTGTGCTCTATTCCCAATATCAGTTGATTTAGGCAGTTGCAGTCCATAACATGGAATTTCTCTGATTTTATATAAAAGCTTTTCCAATAAATCTTCGGTCATATGAAATTTCCTTCTGCTTACAGTGGTGTCGACTATTGGACAGAGGTATAATTTGTAACTTGCGTTCAGTTTCCTTGTCAAGGAGCTGCTCTGCTACACTTTACAATGCTGGTGTAATAACTTCCTCAGGCAAGTAAATGGTTTCTTTGTTTTTAGAATATGATGTGACAAGCAATGTGAAGTCAACAACAAATCTTAATCAGTTTTCACTTCTAAGAAAGAATCTTTTTGCTTGCGCATGTTGCTTATCATATGTTTAAAACAGTGTTTGTCACATATGCAGGATGATTGGTTTCCAAGTGTCTTTGTAATTTAGCTGGAGCCAGGACAGAATTAGAAAGTCTATAACAGCAAATCAGACATTTGGGCTGAGGAGCTACATTTAGAATTTGGTCATCTGGTGAAAAGAATCTGTATCTCAAATATGTGTTAACCCATTTTCTAACTTTGCCACTTGAGTTACATTTGGTCAATGTGAAACTAAGATATGTTGCAGGTGAAGGGTAAATTGTTTTTAACATGAGACATCTTTTTGACCTGTTTAGTGGAACATTGAAATAGCTTTATTTTCTTGACTAAAAGAATGGATACTGATATGTATGATGAGTTTGGAAACTATATTGGACCTGAACTTGACTCAGATGAAGAAGATGAGCATGAACCACTATCTCCTGAAGATGCTGATGTTGAGGAAGATGAAGAAGACAATGAAAATGATGAACAACAAGGTAACTTATGCCGTACTTGAAGTTCTAATACTCTTACATGTTGTAGCAGTTTCATCAGTTGTAATTGAAGCAGCTAACAATTCTAATTGTATCGATGAAAACTATTTGCATTGTGCAGGAACAGGAATGGAAGTTGTTCTTCATGAAGACAAGAAATATTATCCTACACATGAAGAAGTTTATGGACCAGATGTAGAAGTAAGCATGATGGTCATATTGCACTTGAAAGCCATTTTGAACCAGAATGCACATACTGCACAAAAATTAGATTGCAAGACAGCTAAATGTTGTTTTCCTCTCCTTGTCCTTCTTTGTGCTCCATGTGAAAAGAATGCTCAGTCCTCTGTCTAATAAGCTCACATGCTGCTACATGCATACAGCCACATATATCCAAGCCTAGGAATCTTGTTTATGCAGAAACATCTTGATTTGACTACTATGGCTTGTTGTAATATGAAACCAAAGTTGCTGCTGTGATGATCAGAACATCCAACACTTTTTGTAACGATTGTACTCACTTTAATATTCTTTGGAATGTTGAATTGTACAATTCAGGATTTGAATCCTGTAATTTAAGATTGAAAAGTATTTTGTATGTTTGTGCTATAATATGTCTGACTTCATAAACAATGATTCTAGCCATGTTTGTAAACATGTCTTAGCTTGCTTCCATGGCTGCAAGGTTGCACTGTATTATTTCATAAGTAATCTATCATACGTGTAAAGATGACAATTGTGGAATGCATTGTATAACGCTATCTTTTTTTATATTAATTATATTTCGTGAAATTTCACTTCATATGTTTCATTCACCTTTTGCCCCCCTTTGTGAAACAATTAAGGCTTTTGTAGTACTTTTCAGCTGTGATTACTTGCATTTATTTTTTAACTTAAGGTTCATGGTAAAGGTATCCGTTATGGAGGGGCATCACTTAAGTTTTGTTTTAGCTATCTGCATTATATTTATTTATTTATTGGGCAAAAAACATTAAAATCAATAGTTAATCAGCACAGTTATTGTAAACACAACAGTTATTTGTGAGAGCAGGTGTTTCAAGATTCTGTTGCTACATAGACCATAGTGGAAGAAGAGGATGCTCAGCCACTTACAGAACCAATCATTGCACCTATTAAACGGAAGAAGTTTGCCTTGGTTGAGCAAGAATTTCCAAATACAACCTATGACATGGAATATCTTGCAGACATGATGGACAACTCTGAACTAATAAGAAATGTTTCCTTAATTGGCCATCTACATCATGGAAAAGTAATGGCTTAAAGGTTTATGTAACTTTTTTGTGGAGTATGTGCACCCTTTTTTGTTGATTATCAAATTAAAATTATATGAACACATCCAGAGGTTAGTAGATCTCACGAAGTGATCTCTTGCTTTTAGCCACTGGATAAAACCACAATCAGTGTTATTTTAGCATATTACTATACATATTGCATACCTTTCAAAGTGTCACATCTTACGTGAATTATATAACTGTTATTGTAACTTTGGTGCATGTAAGCAGAATTAGAAGTATATAAGTGCTAGTTTTTATTCAATCTGAATTTTGTTACTGCCAGTGGAATAAAGGTAGAGGACTGGCTGAGGTAATAAAAAATATATTTGGAAGGTTGGTCATTAGTAGGGCTGTTTAAAGTCATAAAAAGCCTTATTTTTTTCTGTGCTTCAAGAAGCTATGAGACGAATTTTAAAACAAAAATCACACTCCTACGAAGTCTATATCAAAAGTTATAACGTCATAAAGAAAATTATGTTTTTCATGTGAGGTCATAAAGTAATATTTTGCATATTTTCAACCTAATTCAATAAGGAAACCATTGACACAATCTCAATATATCAAGTGAAACTACTATATCGCTAGGTCTAAGCTGCATCTTGTAAGCTGAACCCACTTGGGCACCCTGCGAATGTTGCCAAAGACGTAGCTGAACCAAGTTATTTGGATGAAATATAATGCAATATTTGTGCTGACCTAAAGAAATAAATAATATGTTTTGCTCATGTTTTGAGCTGTTTATTTTAGCAGGGTTTCAACAAACCATGGGCTACCATCTCTTATTTATTCAAATATGGGCTGAGGATGCGTAATTTTACGTGAAATCGATTTCCTATTTAAAATTTGCTGATCGATTCCTTGCTTACACCCATTGTGGAAAGTACATACTTGAATGTCTACACAAAGTGGTTCAATTTTTAAAAAATGTTTGAGTTTATAGTGATCACTTCATGTATTTTTACTCAAAAGCAGTTGGCAGATGTATAATAAAGTGTCGGTGTGTTTGAGTAAATGGGACCAAGCTCTGACAACCCCAAGTCCAATTGTAATCACTTGCTTAAAAAGAACATGAAATTGTTGCACTGAATTTTATTGTTTTATCTTTTACCACCAGTATATATACAAACTGCATGCCATTAAGACATTTTCAGTGAATGTCTGAGTATAAGCCTTTTCAAATTTGGTTTGTCTTCATTAGTTGATTATCCCATGAAATGTGTAAAATACACATACAGTATCAGTCTTCACATTGTTCAAACTTTTATTAATGTTGAAATCTATTTCAACCTAAATCAAGTTGATCACATCTAATATCAAGATGCAAACAAAATTTAGCGTTCTAATAAAGGTCAAAACAATAAACAAAATGATGTTAACAACAAAAGCAAAAACCTTAAAGATGAGCCCGTTTGTCATTGTGCTCTCTCCTCAACCATGGCAAGAATTCCAAATCTTGTAGCTAATATGTAGGATCATCTATCTTACCAAAATATGAATTTTGAGATGTTTCACTGAAAAATAAATTGTTAGCAGTCATTTTGTATTATATTTTGAAGTTTTAACAATTGTTTGTGCCCAAACAATTGCTGTTAAAATTTGAGGTCTAACTTTCCAGCACATGCTGATCCATGAACAATTTTTAAGTACATATGTTGGCCACACAGGATTGTTGAGAGAAATTTCAGTCCTGAGAACTCATCGCATTCTCAGAACCCTTTGATCTCTCCTGGTCAGGTGACCACTGACCAGAGGTGAAAGACATATTAGTTAAGTTAATGCCATATCAGATTACCATAACTTTGCATTCTACAGTATGCGCTTCATTTGATCTAATGAAATTTCACAAATTTCCATTTTTATAGCAAGATGCTGCATATTTCTGTAGCTTCTTGGCAAATGAACCGACATCCAATATTTCTATGAAAGGGTTGCAAACAAAAATGCTAAAAGAACACATGAAAGGACGTAATACCTGAGCCAAAAAGTATGTAGGTTTTTATAAATCAACTGCTCTGTAGGCATACGTACAGTGAAAGAGCTGATTGGCATTGATGCTCAGCTGTGCTTGTCGTTTATGTTATGAGATTTCGCTTTCCTCTTTCTGTGAAATGCAGCAGCACTGAAAGCTCATTCTGAACTTTTGACCAAATGTCGTCAGTGCTAGCGACACTTCTCGCATATGTTTTACAGAAGTGCTATAATAAAAGCTCATTGAATTGCTAATGCAAGTATGCTATATCATGAATCAAAAGTCACCAAAACAAAAAAGCTATGCCACAGGTTATTCACTGAAACAGAAACAATGTGCATGATTATTGCTACTCTGGCTTAGCCGCAGCTGTCACGTAACCTGTAGAGCGCACAAAATGCATCAACCTAACCGTATCAGAAGTTTGAGTAAGATTCTCAACACCTTACAATGCAATTTGATATATGAACATTTTATCTCTTGAACATCATTATACCCCACAGTATGGGCGTCAGAAGGATTTTTCCAAGTGGGGCAATAGTGGATTTTCCAGGGGTGGCCGAAAGTATTCTTTTCCAAGGAGAGCCAATATAGGCGAAATTTCATTTTACCAACTCTGAAACTAAGAGTAAAACGTTCTCTACTTAAAGGTTAATAGCAAAATATCAAAGTTAAAAATCCAGAGTGAAAGGCCCCCGTTCCAACACCCATGTCCACGGTGCAAGTTGTAAAATCAAATTACTCAGGACACGCTGTCCGTTGCTTGCCACATAAACTGCACTGTGGAAATCGAGGAAAAAGCAAAGTATTGTTAGCTTTGATATTAATGCGATACGGATAAGCTTATTCAGAGATGCTTTTATATGAGTGACCTAGGTTTAAAAAATACAATACAATAATCAATCTTGTTTTGGCTTGGAAAGCGGTCTGTTATTGTGCTTGTGTGCTGAGCAGCTGCCATCAATGCCATGAACGAGTATACTTGCTGCTAGCGATGCCAGATCCAGATGCCATCGGGGTTGAATCTTGGCTATGCATACTGCAGACACACCATCTCTTTAATTAGTGATGCCAAAAGTGAGGATACATTCGGTACCTTCCTGCGTCTCGAGTTATTTTACTTTCAGCTTTCGAATAGCCTTATAATGAAAATAACGGCCATTGAAAACGATATCAACGACATATTGCAAACCTTTCGATAACTCCTGTTATCATCATCAATGCATTACAAATTGAACTGCAGTGATCTAGCTGCAAGTTCTAAGTAAAATGCTGTGACAAATTAAAAACGTGAAGGGCTATGAAAGCCTATGATATAGTCGACGCCTTGAACGTTCATTTTAAGTCATATCATTTTTCACTTTATCACTTTGCAGGGTCCCAAATATACCCGGGTATTCTGCCACCTTTCACATGGCTCGATATCACGAACGAAAAATGTTTGTAAACCAGTGGCTTATACCCACCCGGTTAAACCTTAAAGCGCTATTAATTGCTTGACAATAGGTTTATTACCCGAAGGATAGTCGCAATGTAACGTTCACAGTTCTAAATATTTGCTGTAGAAGTGTATATTGTTGTGTGGAAAGTTGTGAAACTTTGTGAATACTGCGTAAATATAATGAGAGATTATTTTCAAGTTGTTTTTGTTTTATGTTTAAATCTCTTAACCTTCTTTATCCTGACGTAGGCAAGTTAATCTTTTGTAACTTACAGTATCTGGTTTCTAGTATAACCCTATTAAATTCGCAATAATTTGGCCATTAACTTCAATAAAATATTGTGAAACTGTCGAGGGGTACCCGACGAGACAACCTGTTTAACAGGTTTTTCGGTGTCCCAGCGCTTCAACCTTAATTTGCATGAAAATTGTTGAATGTTTGCGCCAATAAACTCAACTTTCTTTGTAGACCAACTTTGTCGATTGCTTAATGGAGCAGACACATTCAGATATTATGAAGAGGGAGGATAAGGATGTATGTTCAGTTTACATTTGTTTCATATTTTTTTTGCTCTGATTTTTTAGCGAAGGTAAAATTGTGAATGTTTTCGAAATGTTACAAAATTGTTTTCCGGGAGAGCTGAAACGGACTACACATGTAATAATTTTGTTTTTTGGATGTAGGCAATGGAAGGAAAATACATGTGCATTACTGTGGATGGTGCATTCTTATGTTTTTCTAGCTACGCTACACAGACACGCTGCTGACAGAACAAGAAAGAGGCCTCAGCATAAAATCCCAACCTGTGACGTTGGTTCTTCCTGACACGAAAGACAAGAGTTACCTTTTAAATGTCATGGACACACCAGGCCATGTCAACTTCTCTGATGAGGTTAGTGCTTTATAATTATGATTAGGTGCGGTGCGTAAATATTTTTTAGTAATTTATGATATATATTCTTTACAAGATTTCTCGTTGCAGTGGTGGAAAGCCTTAACTTTTACATGGATGTTGGTTACTGTTTCCTTGCTAGACTTACGTCAGTCCCATATCTAAAAATATATACGCCCCGCACCCATTTATTTTCACGGTAAATTTCTTGTTGCTTGGAATGTGTGACTGAAAACAGAAGAATGAAAGAGACTTCCTGCCGCTTTTATGAATGGTTTGCACTGTTTTTTTGGAGAACATACTTGTAGCAAAGCTCCGAACAGTGTCTTTATAAAATGTCTGATGATATCGAATGATAAAATGTGGAGCAGGATTATGTAAAAACATAGGCCATATTACAAAAACTTGTTTAGTGATTATCAAGCGAGCTTCTGTAGTAATAACAGCTACAAAGATACTTCGGTGTTTGCTCGCTTCATGGTTGAAAATCATTAATTACAAAAATGTCGCTTTGTCGAATTATTAATTATAAAAATATCGCTTTGTCGAATTATTAATTATAAAAATATCGCTTTGTTGAAGCTGCATAGTAAAAGATTCAAAGTATATACAAATCCATCAAAATTACTTTGAATGCAGGTCACAGCTGCTATGAGGCTAAGTGACGGCGTAGTTTTGTTCATTGATGCTTCTGAAGGAGTGTTACTTAGCACAGAACAACTTTTGAAGCATGCTTTGCAGGTAAGAACTAATTTCTACGTTAGTACAAAGGGTTTATTGTGCGCGTGTGTTACAAATGTGGTGCCGTCGTTTGGAAATTTGGTGCTATGTGCGCGTCTCCAAGGTCGTTGATGTCTGCAAGGTCGTTGATGTCTGCAAGGTTTTTTTTGTATAGAAATAAAAGGATTGACGGAATGAAATCGTTGCCCCCGCGCCACCGCTTGCCAGTTAAGTCTGCTTCACCCATCATCACCGTGCTTACTTCCCATCTGATATAATTTGCACAGGTTTAGATGAAAGTGGCGCAAAATAGTTGTGGTTTTTCTTAAAACTTGGCAAAGACAGCCATAGTTAATTCTGCACGGGAGCATCGTGTAATGATGCAAAAGATAAAAGTGTTCACTTAAACTCACCTGCCTTTACAAAGAAATGCAACTGACGCTTTGATTCGTCGCGTTGCTGTATTTTTGCGCATCTGCATCTGAGAACAAGGTTTTCTTATTTTATTTCGTTGAAGTTTTTCTGAGCTAAACTGTTAAAAGAATGCCACAAGTTGGAATAAGGATGTCAGTAATTTGAATGAATAAGATTTCTCGAAATTTTCATGTTCAATTGATCGCATAAAAGGTCTTAGTCATCAGAGGTATGTAAACAGGAATAGGTTTTTCAAGTCACAAGGTTTTTTGCTTGACCAAATTCCCACCTTTTGATTGCACCTTTTGCGAGGAAACTTCTTCCCTGATCGAACGTCGAGAGTACTTCAAGAACATAATATTTGCCAAAGAACACTTCTGAACTGGTTATTAGTTGCAAAGGTTACCTTTGCTTGTGTGGAATAATTTCCCGATTCTCGTTCTTCTTCTTCAGTTGCTGGCAAATAAAGATTCCATTCTTTAATCTAATTCTGAAATATGTGTAAAACCAGTAAGTTGCAACTTCATCATAGACGCGCTGCCGTTATCCACTGATCGGGATGATTTTTGGCAACTATTTTAACAATTTTTTTGAAGGAACGTTTGGCAATCACAATTTGTATCAACAAGATCGACCGATTGATCTTGGAACTCAAACTTCCTCCCACTGATGCTTATTACAAGTTGCGGCACATTGTCGATGAAATCAACGGGTTGCTGAGGTACTTTATGCGATATTTTGTCTCAGAAATCTGGTGAAACTGATGCATTAGACATCAATTGATCTCTTGGTTGTCCGTCAAATTTATCTGATATTTTGACTCTGTAAACGTTTGGTCGCTTTGAACCTCATCAGCCATTGGCAGGGATGAAATATGTGCCGTTAAGTAAACTGCCGATTCGTTGCCAGATGTTGAAATTTTGCTCATTTATTTTATGCCGCGGTGTGGAGCACATGACAATGTTGTCTGCAAAACTACGGAGGAAGCTATGATGTTGCATGGCCATGTTTGGACGTCGATATGACACAGTTCCTCCAGTAAAAGAAGTAAAAAATCAGCATTTCGCATTTTGTCTTACAACTGTATCCATTTCTGTCCAGCACATACAGCGACAACGAAAACATTCCTATCGTTTCACCTCTCCTCGGGAACGTATGCTTCGCCAGTTCTCAGTACGCTTTCTGTTTCTCGCTCATATCGTTCGCACAGCTGTACGTGAGCCAGTACGGGAAGGAACTTAATCCATATGCATTTGCCAGAAGACTATGGGGTGATGTTTACTTCAACTCTAAGACGTAAGTTGAAATCGCCACCATCGTTCATGTTTTGACTTGATCAATGGCGCTGATCCGTTACAATCTCTTTTTATCGTCGTTTTTTCGGTATTAGTTTAGTTTTTGTGGTAGTTTACCGATTTTTAGACGGTGGGGTTCGCCGTCAGATTGGTTAAATCACGGTGTGTTTGATTTTTTATGTTTCCTTTCCAGTTTTTGTTTCCAGATTATTTTTTTCTGCCACTTTACGTTCTTGTGATGTTGGTTACGTGCAATGTTCCCTCTAAGTTGCGCATGCGCAGTACGCCAGACCATTTCCGCAGTGAAATTTCATTCTCGGGAACTTGCAACATTCCAAATATAAAAGTAAAATGTTATTAACATTTGTTTGGGCAGAAGCAGAACGCTTCTGAGTATATCGCACAATCTTTTTAGAAGCTATTTGGACTAAATGTGTACTTTTTTCGTATTTTATTAAGATTTTATGCTTACTCTAATAATTCACAAAGCTTGTAATTCATTTAGAACTCTTCTTAATCAGCCTTAAAATAATCAAGCTCAATAAAACAAATATTTGCTCAGTGTAAAATTTTCTTAGAGGGGACGCTGACCACGTGTTTGTCATTATGTTGTTTGTGATGATGTTGATTTCAGAAGTATTGACATTAAATGCTGTCAAGATGTTAAATAAACCGAACTCAATACTGCGTCAGTCCGATCCTGCTTTGCCGGGTGAGCTTAACAGTGACGCGCTCGCGTGACGGAAGGCAGGAAGCAGTTCTTTGCGAAAGCGCGTTTCCCTCGGCGCACTAATCGAAATGTTATTGTTTGGTAAAAAAAACAACTTCTGCTGTCGTTTAACATCGATGATCAGTTTAACTGTGAAGCCGTTACCGACCGATGATGGCTGGTGACACGCCCGGGTTTTGCCCTGGATGTCTATCCCCCCTGTCTCCCCCTGTCAACAGCTGCTGACAGACTTACGCCAAAACATTTTTTAGCAAACGAGTGTTTTTTTTCGCCCAGACGCCGCTTCAGCAAAAAACCTCCCCACACCAACGCACAGCGAAGTTTTGTCGAGTTCGTGTTGGAACCCCTGTACAAAGTATTCGCACAGGTGGGTCGTCCGGTTAGTTAGGTGTTCAGCTGCTGCATTGAACTTGCTGCATGCCAGCTTCACGCGCCGTGCTGCAGGGTCGCTGACCATGAAATGACAAGGACACTGTTTAATTTGATGAAGCATTCCAGGTTGATTCATTGGTCAAGTCGTGCTAAAACAACCATACCGACCTTAGAAAATACCTTATTCTTAGTTTTAGGTGTTGCTATGTCGATATCAGTAAAAAATTGTTTTGTTGATATTAGATCTTGACGTCACTCTTCTTTCTGTACCAGAACCCAGAAAGAACAACTCTTCAAATACTGTCTCTCTCACAGTGTGACTCAGATCATGATTTGCGGTCTGGGTTGCTCTACTTCGCTGTAATTCCCTGAGACTTAAATGTTTATAAGGTGTTGAGTCGAAAATGGTTGAGGTTTACAAAGATGTAAACGTGGCTGCAGACCTCATCATTTGCTTGTATGGGATTTGCTGCATGCTCCATTCAAGAACTATGTTCATAACTTTATCATTTACTGTTGTCATTACCCGATATATTTACAGCGTTATCTCCAGTGCTGTGGCTGACAAGCTAACCTCCGTGTGGTTTGCTGTGTTGCTTCATGACTTTCATGCAGGTGCAAGTTTTTGACAGCGATGTTGACTTTTGACATCAGGTTGTTGGCGACGTGGACTCGACAATGCCACGAGTTTTGGAGGAAATCGGTGTCCATTTAACGAAAGAAGAACTTAAGTTAAACATCCGACCTCTCCTACGTCTAGTCTGCTCCAGGTAGGACGTTGTATGAAGTCCAACGTGTTTGTGCAGCCGTCTTCAGTATGGATAGCCTGGTGTGGTGACCAGGGTTCTTCATGGTTTGACCTTTGACCTTGGTGATTGTTAAGACATTTTGACAGACCGCAACTATTTCATCTGAATACCGAGATAATCGTAAAGCGAGGTGTTAGTGTATTTTGATGGACCGTTGGAAAAAATTTGGTTCCTCAAAACGCCTTGAAAAGCTGATGGTGACGCGCGCGTGAGGCTCTGCTTGTTGCTGCAGGTTCATGGGGGGATTCACCGGCTTCGTGAGCATGTGTGTGGACCACATCCCGTCAGCGAAACAGGGGGCAAAGGCCAAGGTCGAACACACCTACACAGGCCCTCTTGATGGGTCGGAGCTCGTGCAGGCCATGCAAACGTGTGACCCGGATGTAAGTTCATTTCTTCTGCCGTTATTTGATAAGAAGCATGTGCCGTTATTTGATAAGAAGCCGTTATTTGATAAGAAAGCATGTTATTTGATAAGAAGGATGTTATTTGATAAGACTTCTGCCGTTATTTAATAAGAAGCATGTTATTTGATAAGAAGGAAAGATATTTGATAAGAAGGAAACTTATCTAATGGAAAGATAATTTGATAAGAAGGAAACTTATCTAATGGAAGCCTGTCTTTCCTTTGCAAAATCTTCCTCGCTTGACGGCATATCGCAGATGCACGCAGAGCAACTGCACACACAAGCGTTTTGACAGAAGTAAGCGACAGGCGAGGCATTGTGGCTGACGGAGGGAGCAACCAAGCTCTGTTCGTGTAGGAAAAAGTGAGCTAGTTAAGTTGCTGTTGTTAGGGGGGTAAGTGGTACGGTTGCTATGGTCATTATTGGTTTAGACAACGGAACTGTGCTTGTTACAAACGTCACATTCCCTGTTATATGCTTGAATGAAGGAGCCAAAACAATTGCCGATTGGTTCAAAGTCCCGTCATGTTTCTCACAAACGAACGTTCAAATAAACTCCAGATCTTTTCGCTGGTTTCGATTGAGCCAGTAACCTCAGTGTCTCTAACTTTTTTATGTGCACCTGTTGCTTATCTAGTTCAATGTTTCAAATAATATTTTACTCAAACAAAAGTTTTCTGAAAAAGCGAAAAGATTAGCAAGGAAATTCGTGAGTTTGTTTACAACCACCTTTTGGATACGAGCCATTTGATGAGCGTTTGAATTTGAATTGAGGTGAAGGTTGTTGGATCATGTTACGTGTTTGCATGCAGCTTTTTTCGCATGCATTTTAGTGTTACCAAGTTGCTACACATAGGCCGAGAACATTACCGGTTTGTGTGATATGATAGGTCTGCCACAGCGATTGTTTCAACCGCAAGTTGCTCAATAAGAGATGCACTGACCGTGGTTTCTTCTCCGCGTGGTTTTAGTTGCTGGGGATCAAGCAAGGATCACCACCACTTAACAAATGTATGACACCGACTACAAATAAGGGGGTTGGGCTCCAATTGGTTGCATTAGATTATATATTGATCTTCAGAAAGTCAAGTGAATAGCTGACTAACGTCACCAGTGTGTTAACCTTCACATACGATGTACTGGGTAATGTTTAAAGCGCTTATATGTGGTTGCTGCAAGTTGAGCTGCTGTTTCTGTCTTCTTACAGACTATAATATGCAAACGCAGACAACTCATATTCATGTTCGGTAACTTATAATAACTGATGAGTAACGATAACTTTACGACAAACTGAAGAAAACGCAACAACGTGGTGGACTCTCTGTGCCAGCTGTCATCTGGCGCTCAAAACAATAATTGACATGCTTATAGGTACACGTCCACCAACACCCCCTTTCTCCAAAAAAGTTACATCGCGAAAACGCTGTCGGGTTTCAATAATGCTGGTACGAGTTCGTCGTAACCCAGCCTGACTATTTAATACTCGAGGTCGCACTAGGTGCACAAGGTGCTGGCACGTGCGGTACATGAAGATCTCAAACATAAGAATCATACATTGGCGATTCTTCACAAGTAGTGCGTAGAAACGATCGGTTACGACGGTAACGAACACCATTTACTTCAACAACATACGGTCGAGGTGCAACCATTTTAATGCACTTCACAAGCAAGCGTCGTTTGTTGCGCGGATGTCACATTCGTATCAGTTCACCAGGAATCAACTCCCGTAACGGCTTCGAAGTTCGATCATAGAAGCATTTCATGCGTTTGCACTTTTTCTCCATCAAACAAGAGTCAATCACTTTCGGTTTAAGCAGAAAATTGTTTACTGGTAGAAGCGGTCGAGTTCTCTCAGACATCAAGCGTTGACATGGCGACGAGTCTCATCCTTGCGTCGGAACATTTCGTCATTCCAATAAGCAGAGCCAAATGTTTACACATCACTAATTAGGATGAATAAGCCTTAGTCTTTACTGGTCAATAGCGAATAACGCACGATTTTGAAATGGTGGATTTTAGATGTTTATTGTAGTTCGGAGTCTGGTTTATTTCCTGGTTTTAGCGAGTTTGGTGATGCTAATTTAAACTAATTCGGCAAAACTGGGTGGCGTTATTTGTAATTCTAACCTTATTTTGAAAAGCTGAAAAAGTTGCAGTTGCCCAAGTGTGCTTCGACCACGTGATACATCGTGTTCGTTGAACCATGACGGCAACTTGCCTTTATTCTTTATCTTGCACTGGTCATTACAAGTTGAAACATGTAACTCATAAGGGTTTTTGTGGACTTTTCTGACGTCCTTTAAAAGATTAACATATGGTTGTGAATGTGGAAAAATCAACATTCGCTCTTGTTGCGTTTCACCCAGGGCCCCTGATGATACCCTACTTGTGTCTCACCCAGGGACCCCTGATGATACCCTACTTGTGTCTCACCCAGGGCCCCCTGATGATACCCTACTTGTGTCTCACCCAGGGACCCCTGATGATACCCTACTGGTGTCTCACCCAGGGACCCCTGATGATACCCTACTTGTGTCTCACCCAGGGACCCCTGATGATACCCTACTTGTGTCTCACCCAGGGCCCCCTGATGATCCACACCTGCAAGATGTACTCGACCGAGGACGGGGTTAGTTTCCGGGTGTTCGGTCGCGTCATCAGCGGCACTGTGCATGCCGGCGACGTCGTGAAGGTTTTGGGAGAAAACTACACTCTTGAAGACGAGGAGGATTCCAGAGTGCTGACAATGGGAAGGCTTTGGATTGCGGAGGCGAGGTACTGTAGTGTTTGGTTGTTGTCACCTGGTGTCATGTGCCAAACACCAATGTGTATATGAAGTTGTGCGATGAATTTCTTATATGTAAGGAATGCTTAGATTTTAGGAAGTTTATTCTTACCATAAAATGAGACTCATGTTTACTTTCAAAGTCTTTACCTAAACAGGCAGGTTGAGAAACATTTACTGGTGTTTTTGTTACAATTCCGTACACACTAAGTGGCTTGGTGGGATAGATAGAGCATGCATCACTGGGTCTGTTAGGCTGGGTTCGATTCCCAGTCAGGTCATGCGGAATACTTGAAGAACAGAACCGTATTTATTCGATTGTTAGACGCCCTTAATTGTAAGCCGCACTTCAACACAGGTTGCCTAAGCCTCTACGATACTTTCGCGTACTAGCAAGCACGTTCGCGTTTAATGGGCGACCCTGGTAATGATGTTTACACCAGAAATGCCTTCTGTTTGTCATAATCCCTTGTGTGACGGAGCGAGCACGTGATACACGTGGTGCTGGCGAGAGGAAACAGAATGCGAAATGAGAGTTTGGTCAACAAAACATAGTCAGGGAAAAACTGGGCGTCATATGGACCTTTCGATAAGCTAAAGAAAAAAATGTAAGCCGCGCGAAATGATGAAGAAAAACATTAATCTGCGGCTTACAATCGAATAAATACGATACTTGCGGCTTGTCCAGCCTCGTGCTCGCCTTTGATAGGTGGATGCAAGTAAACAGCTCGGGCGCGGTGCTGTCACTGACTCGCCACCAGTGCAGCATTCACTGCGAAAGCAGCTGAGTGGTCCACGGCGCAAGTAAGCGGAGGTGGATGCCTGAAGACCAATCGTGACACTCCGGAGGGAGTGCAGAAGCGAGTATAGTGCAACGTGCAGGCCTGAGGTAAACATAGCCCGAAAGCGAAGTTTCCTCCACCCCTGTTGTCCGAAGCTTTTACTGCATCGTTTAACTTGATTTTATTATTTCCTTTACTTGTTACTCCCAGATACACTGTTGAAGTGAATAGGGTGCCTGCTGGTAACTGGGTGCTCATGGAGGGGGTGGACGAGCCCATTGTGAAGACCAGCACCATTACGCAGTCCAGGGGCAATGAGGAAGCTCATATTTTCAGGTAAGTTTGCCTGCAGATAACTATGGATGTGTAACTCTTCGTTCCAAGACATTGCGATAAGTGCTTGCAATCAACAGTCGTCCTTTGCTGAAGCCAGGACGGCGACAGGGCAATAGTCCAAAAACTGAAGTTCCGATCATTCAAATCTAAATTCAGGTTTGCGAACGAAACAGCGCCGGGAGTATTACCTGCTTGCTTTTTGAGGTCTTCGTGAGGTCGATTTTGGTAAATGTTAAGTTCTGCTTTGTCGGAGCGAAGGTTCGTTGGCAGGGTGGGGTGGCTCAGAGTCAGTGCTCCCCAAATTTTTGTTGTGCCCAGGAAATTTTTGCTAAAACATATAATGAAAACGAAAATATTGCCCCTGAGAATGTATTTTTCCCTTAATCTTAAAACCTGGCTACTGACCTGTCGGATCGCCAGGAGTAAAATCCTATAAATTCTGTGGAAGCTCACATTGTTCAATGTTTAGTTTAATCGTCAACCAACTGAAAAAAAGGCTTCAAAAGAAAAATTTTGATAACCACCAAATTTCGCTGATCTGCCGTTTATTTTGAGGATCGAAGCGAAAAACCAGGGTATTTGCACCAAAATTTCCATATCTCAAAAGTTTTTTGTTGGACATTCATGTTTTTTCATTTCTGTATTTCACTTCAACCAAAATTGGTCGTTAACACTCCCCACCGTGTATTTTTTTTGGTAGTTTTTCGAACTAGTTTCGATTAATTTCTCGTAAACACTTTTTTCAGGCCGCTAAGGTTTTGCACTGACTCGGTTGTCAAGATTGCTGTCGAGCCTGTCAATCCATCGGAACTGCCCAAGATGCTGGACGGGTTGCGGAAAGTGAACAAGAGTTACCCTCTCGTCACAACAAAGGTAACTTGAGGTCATCGCGCTGGAGTGACTTGTCGCTGTGTCCCGGTACGTTCGATTTGGATTCTTCGAAAACAGCGACATCAGTGTTATGGGCGTCCGCATAAATTTTTCCGGGGGGGG
>Ga0210059_1002974_pt1 | contig 26890 bp, 13 predicted proteins | sample Ectturendosymbi2_FD_188042 | JGI IMG/M metagenome (GOLD analysis project Ga0210059, IMG submission 188042) | Ecteinascidia turbinata endosymbiont from Florida, USA - Sample 2 (SPAdes) (version 2) | ecosystem: Host-associated > Tunicates > Ascidians > Unclassified | place: Key West, Florida... | reverse complement strand
TGGTCACTCTACCACTGCTTTGTCTATGGGGACTTATATACTCGCCAGGCGGTCGCGGTATCTTTTTTGTGGTGTCTGTCGCTCATCTCTTAATTTCCGCGCCTTACGACCAAGTACATTCATCTGGTGCTGTCCCCTTGGACTTTGTCGATTTCATGTAGTGGCACGAATGTGACCACTACACTATATCGCGACTGCTATTTTCCGAATTGTACAAAATCATGGTAAAAAGTTACTTTCGTAGGTTTTAGGGGGGACCATCGCCCCCCTGGATCCATCTCTGACTGACAGTGCAGGGGTTCCCAACCTGGGGTGCATGTACCCTTCGGGGTACATATAAGTTTAGCAATAGAAGGGAAAACGATGTTTATATATTCAGTTTTTTTTAAGGAGAATGTTAGGTACCCGGTATGGATCTGCAGAGACCCGATTTATCTGATTCTAGGGACCCGATTTTCTCCTCTTTTAGGGACCTGATGATAATTTTCTCTGATTCTAGGGACCCGATTTGAAATTCTAGGGACCCGAATCGGGTCCCTAAAACGCCTTAAAAACCTTATATATATTATTTATTTCCTCTATTTCCAACAGCGTTTTCATCATAAGAAAATTTTAAGGGTACATGCTCATCTGTCGAAATGCTGAAGGGGTATATGGTCAGAGAATGGCTGGGAACTCCTGTGATAGTAGATTGAAAGCAACTACAGGATTTGGATATAATAATTAAAATTGGGTAAGACCGTGGTTCTCATATTGTGCGTCGTTTCAATTTTCCAAGGGCGTCGCACAAAAGTAAACTCGGTGAAGTTATATTCAATGAGCCAATAATAACAGTAAAATCCTGTCCAGTTTTATAACTTTACCCAAGAACAAGTATATTGTTCAAGTGCGATCATACCAATTGTTATTGTTTATTGATAATAAACACATTGCACAAATTTTAATTTACTTTGCATCAGACAAAAGGTTACATTAGTCAGTTATGAAGTTGATTTGAACAGGAAAATAATGTTGCAACCTAAGCGTAAATCCACTATTGACAATGAAAGAAATCTCGTACAAAGACAGTTATTTAGATTTGGGGTTCATATTTATCTTGCAGAACGGAGAGGAAAAAGCTTAGTGTGTTGTTTGCAGCAAGGTATTGGCCATCGAGAGCATGTTATCAAATAAGTTTAAACGTTATTTAACATCGTCACCTCCGCGATTCGTGAATAAACCCAGGATTTTTTTGCGGGAAGTAAATGGTATAAAGAAGTAAACGTCCGTCATTTCACAATCACGCAATTTTTAACACAAGGCTTTATTAGTATCTTACCAAGTTGCGCACAGAATTGCTCAGTTTAAAAAAACTCACACTATTGCTGAGGACTCAATACTGCCTGCTGCAATCGATCTTGTATGTACGATGAAAGAAGGAGCTGCCCAACAGTAAATGTTGGTTCCGCTATCTAATCACCCGCTTGGAAATAAATGTAGGTCTTATGATTCTGCCTTCATATTTCCAAAATAAGTTTCTGCAACGCCTGTCTAAGCTCCTGTCGAAATTTACTCAATACTTTCGGGATAATTTATGAATTCCTTTCATGAATGGATTCGTGATTCTGCAACCTACCCCAGCATCATCCTTTAAACTCAGGGTCTCCAAACTACGGCCCACGGGCCAAATCCGGTCCTCGAAGACAATTTGTCAATAATGAAAACTTAATATCTTTACAAAAACTTGGTTTGGTAGAGTGTAACAAATCCCGAAACTATTACGTAAAATGTCCGGCTCTCGGAATGTTGTGTAATAGTTTGTGGCCTTCGAACGAAAAGTTTGGAGACCCTGCTTTAGCCTAACAAGAAAAAGTGGCTCTATTCATAGGCGTAGCCAGGGGGATCATGGCACCCCAAATTTTTAAAGATATTTGATATAGTCGTTTTGTGCTTTGAGAGGCAATACCCCAAACAAAATAGGGCTATTCGCCTAAAATCAAATATTTTGCCTCCCCTCAAAGTTTTAGGCTGGCTACGCTACCGGCTATATTGAACTCCCCTGTGATGATTCCCTCAAAAGAAAGTTTACTTCACGAAATCCGACAAATGTTTGTACTTCAAACACTTCAGGAAATTCGACAGATGTTTTAACTTGAAAAAAATACCCACCTTTGGCTACAAAAGCGCTACGGATTGTTATTCCTTTCACTGCGTCGTATTTAGGCGAAGCAGAATTTTCTGCCATGGCCGTGATTACAACCAAGCCTTGGAAGTTGCATAATGAGGTTAGATGGCACCCGGGACGAGAAGGAAGTTTGGCGCCCCCATGTTCGAACCTGAGGTTTTCGGAAGCAAATCTACTGTATTGAAGAAAGTACTTGCGACGTTATTGGGACTTTTCGGCGTCCCCGCAGTGATTTGGCACCCGGGTAATTGTGCACCCTTGCCCCCCCCTCGTTACGCCCCTGGCTGCGGGTGGTAGTTTTACAAATTCTTCCAAGATTTGATTAACTAGTTAAAGTAAGCAAGCCCACACATCACATTAAATGATGTATATTTCTTTTTGTTGTTTCATCAATAAATAAAACTTTGATAATATATGTGTCTTTATTAAATTCATATTGCTAGTGCGTCGCAAGCCCAGCAAACGTTTCCACAGGCGTCGCAACGAAAAAAGTTTGAGAACTACTGGGGAAAAATATCAAATTTTCCGTTCAACACTAAGAATATATGATCCATGCATGACATACGTTTGGCATGGTGACGAAAGCTTAGGCATTTGAGGGTATCACATAAGCGTCGTACGGTTTGATAGTGATTTCATTAACAATTCTTAACAAGTTCAACTGAAGACTACATCTATGAACAATCGCATTTTGAAAAAAAAAAGCTAAACCATTATCAAATATATGGTTAACAAAAAGTGGTAGTACATTCCATTAAACGAGTGGTTTTCAAACTTTTTGTACCGTGACCCCATTATAACAAATCACTATAACTCCCGTCTAAAATTCGAATGAAGCAAATATAACACAGCGGTGTACATAAAATATTCCTCTAAAACTGGTCCACGACCTCTCTCGGTCGCGGCTCCAGGTTGAAAACCACGTCACTAAACCTTTTTGGCGATCATCACTATTTCTCCAATTAATAGTAGCTAATGGAACTCTTTAAAAATGCGTGAAGTCTAAATGTGAAGTTTTGTTTTTGAACTTTTTTTGTGTAACATCACGACTGGGGGATGTCATGGAATTTTGATGACGTCATCAGGACCTGAGAAAAAGCATGTGGTAATTTACTTGTTTTTTCTTTCAAAATATGGAAATCCGCATCTTTACAACCCTTGATTGGCCACCTAGCGTTACTAGCGGTTGAGAAGTTATGGCCAAAACAGGATAGTTAATGTAATTAGCACCGCTTTCTCAATGAAAGTCTCCAGGTACACCTTTCGTATATTGACAGTAATTTTATGCGGTTTGTACTTCATAATGGGTGCGGTTTGTAAATGTGAAAAAAATAGTAACTATCAGTTCTGACGGTTTTTTATTGGGTTTAAGGGTTCATGAAAGAAATTGTTTAAAAGCCTTCCAACCTCATCTTGTCAAGACTAATTAGAGCAGGGTTTCTCAACCTGGGGTGCTATCAATTTCAGGGGGTGCTGGGAAGGTCACATATGAGGCGGTGAAAGGAATACGTTTGTCTTTACTTTATCATTATAGTAACCAGGTGTTAGCCAATGGTAGGGGGTGCTGAGGTAGAAAAAGGTTAAGAAACGCTGAATTAGAGAATTTGAACATGTAACTCACCGTATTTGTATTCGATACCAACCACTTCATATGCAAATGACGAAAGCTATAGTGGCAACTGCATTTGTCCATGCCCATGGGCGTCGGAAGTTTTTTTTCAGGGAGGGGCCAATAGTGGATTTTCCACGGGTAACCAAAAATATTTTTTGCAGGGGGTGGCACAATTTCATTTTAACCACTCGAAACTAAGAAAACAACCTTTTTTTGCTGAAAATGTTTAAAATCTTCCCCCCCTTCCGACGCCCATCATATTTGTCATGGCAATGAATTGCTTGAGCATCTTGTATTTATCGTAAGTTAAATGTAACGCAATATAAAAATTGAAAGCATACAAGGGAAGACAGCAGGCAATACAAGTGGTTCAGGAGAGACGCAAACATCGTACGCGACCAAAACAATACAGTTGTGGAACTAGCTTTTCATTGCAACAACAGTATTTGGGCGGCTCTGCAGCAAGTAATTGCGACTGAGAACTCCACAGTAAACGAAAGATATCAAAAAGCAAGACGTTTTGGCTTGGTGACAATCATTAAAAACACAAGATCAAACTAAAAACAAATTATCCACTCACGGACACGTCAACGTGTTCAAGCGTTCCAAAAACGCTACTGGGTACACGCACCACAGACACGGTGGAGCTGCCTGGCTCACCTGCGTTGCTTGCAACGTCTTGGAAACTAACAGCAGTTTGCTCCGCTGCGATCATTTAAATGTTTGAACTCGGCAAACAACGCGAACACTTATCATGAAGATCGAGTTTCTACCACTATGAGAACAGGTACGAACTAACGTATGTACCCACAGTGAGAAATGTACAAATTGAATGGAGCATACAAAAAGCTTTTCATTACGGCTATACGCTCATCAAAGAACGTTATTGCTGTGAAAAATTCTCAAGTTTTCTTTAACATTATAATATTTCAAATTGGTTCTTCATATTTTCGCCTAGTCGATTTTTTTACAAAACAAGATTTTACGTCTCTGGATAAATCTAAAAAATATATTATGAACTGGTCACAGTGTAACTTGGTACATCACGAGATGAACAGATAAAATTATTTTTCGGCAGTTGCTTGGAATTATGACGCTGATACTCTGGACCCTTCATGGATAAGAGCTCGTTGCTCGTTGTAGCGTCTCATCTTGGCTTGTAACTGCAGCTTGTTTGTAAAAAATAACTGAAAAAAAACGGTTCAAACGATGGAGCAGCAGTGCATACTGGTAGGTGTTTTGAGACGTGGCAACAAAAAACATGACTTTTGTTAATATTATGAAGCACTTTTAGTTTTCTAATCACAAAAAGCGTGAACAAGAGTAGGCTGCAGAGTAACGCTTGCGATGAAAACGGTGAAAGTAATTTACGAGTGCATTCATTACAACAGACAGTTTCTAGTGCAAGGTGATTGTAAACCAACCATAGGCGTAGCCAGGGGGGGTCAAAGAGGCCATGTCCCCCCAAATTTTTAGAAAATATAGTCATTTTGTGCTTTGAGAGGTGTTTTTCTAAGCAAAATAGTGTTATTCGCCTAAAATCAAACATTTTGCCCCCCCCCAATTTTTGGGCTGGCTATGCCACTGAAACCAACTACATCCGAAACGCAGTGTCGAAGGATGTAACTCAAGTAAAGGCTGAGGTCGTTTCTGCCTCTCTGGGCGTGTGTCCCTTGTATGACATCAGAGACTATCATGCACAAAGCGTAGTCAGATGTAGGGCGGAACCTTGTTTCTTCGCTTGACTTCATGAAGAAAAGACCGATTGGGCAGCCGGTTCCCACACGTTTGCTGATTGTCAGAGGAGTATGGAACTTCCACCAAAATTATCAGTTAGAATACTGAAAATAACTGTCAGTAGCATAGCACTAACACGATGGAAATGACGAAAAAAATTTAACATATTCTGGCACCAACCGCGGTCAAAAAAGAGAGGATCAATTTTTGGCGCAGGAGTTGAGAAAACCTAGTTTTTCGGCCAATTACATGCTCTGTAAATATCAAAGTAATTGATTCTCTGCCGACAAAGCGTACCTTTCGAAAGATACTGGAATCCGATTTTGTTTTCACCGTATAACCACCTCTGATGACATATAAAATAAAAAATGAAGCACGACTTTCGCCCTGCAAAGGTATTAAAAGTTCTACAATGCTTGAAATCATGATCCATTTGTCACTGGCTTCTGCGTAACATCTTACCTATTTACACCTTTATTCAAAAGATTTGATCCCACTTACAGAAATGAAATTGATTCGAATACGCCCAGAAACGGCAAGTCCGGATGTACTGGCATGGATCTCATTTTTACCATGGTTTTGACAAATTCGAATGACTGCCAACGAACTTTTGCGATGAAAGCTGAATCGAAACCGACCTAGTTTTTTAACCTTCGCTCTCGATTGACAACGTCGAAAATCAAACCAACCTGTTTCCAGCCAACTTCTCCGGCATACAATCTCATGTCCGATGTGATTGTGTCACAGTGCCTTTCCACAATGTGCTCCCACAGCTGTTCTGAAGCGCAAAGCTGAGAAAATAGGTGACAAACAGCATTGCGTAAGCAAGGTAACGGTTGATTGGATCAAAACATAGGTACCAGAACTGGTAATAATGGTTATTTTTATGGGCAGATTACGCATTACGAAGATCTGTGAAGTCGATACTTTAAAGAAATAAACAAAATTTTGTAAAAAAAACAACTTTTTCATAAAAATTAAATGCGTTAACGTGACTTAGCAGGTAGAAACTGTAAACGTTTACGTGATTTTTTCAAACGTTTTACGGCATCACGCAGCAGTTAAGTGCGCGACATGAACTACGCCACTACAAAAAGTGATTCGACATTCAAAAAATGTTAACACTAGTTTCAGAGCTGATGAACTGGTTCTTTACTATTGCGATGAGATACTTTGGCCGTACCGCCTCACTCAAGCACCCAGTATAACCATCTTATCCGGTGTCAAGCGAAATTTCTGACCTGTTATTGTTTTTCAGTTATTTTGCTTCTCAAAATAAAGAAATAAAGTCTGGCAATAACTTTTTGATATGTGTTGTGTAAATTAAAACAATTTGGAAAGATGTCAGGTACTCACAACAAGCTATAGTACGGGAATAACTTTCACCATTGAAAATTTTCGGACTTCGTAATTGACCACAATTATTTTTCTTTTTCTCACCCTAACCCGACACACTTACCTAAACACGGTTTCCCCCAAGCCCTAATAATCAGTTTTATCAGCGTATTTGGTATGTATAATATTATTCTGTGCATGGGTACATGGTGTGAAGTCAGAAATTTCGCTTGACACCGAGCAGGGTTAGTAAAGGCCAATCTACACTGAGGACGTGCCAGGAGCAGCCGCGCATGATTCTTTGTTTGTTTCATTGCGCCCAGGAGTTGCCGTGCTGAGCCGTGCACTAGCGCAGAATCACCCGACGCAACTAAACATACAAAGGATTACGCCTGGCAACTCCTGGCACGTCCTCAGTGTAGACTGACCTTTACACTTGACCGCAGCGTTTCAAAAACGTCGAAAGCTTCAAGGCAGGCCACACCCTTTCTGGAAAACCTACATGCGCGCTTTGTGTTTGTTAGAATTCTTGCAATGGCACTGAGCTCAAACATTCGTGGTAACAGTAAACTGTGGGATCCCGAATCTATTCACATTAATTTCAAAGAATTTTGCAGGTTTTTTGTAGACAAATAACAAAATTGTACTCAAATAAATGCTGCAGAAATTATTTAGGCCGTACATTCATTGACACCAATTTCTCCCGAATTCACTGACACCAGTTTCAAACAATTTTGCCCTGTTTTTGTAGACAAAAAATAAGCTTGCAAAAATATATTGGTAGTAGCATTGCTCGAAGCGCATGACGCATGTCGTGCGTAAACCAGCAGAAATAATCTTTACGACTGTTCATTATCAAATTGACCAAAAGCAATTGGTGATTTACGACTTTCGCTTGTCAAGCACAAATTACGATTTCCTGATTTTCTGTACGCACTCTACGAGTGCGTACAGAAAATCAGGAAATCGTAATTTGTGCTTGACAAGCGTTGGCGATGCGACAACCAACTTGTCGTCAAAGTTACGTACGAAACAATACACACCGAATTTCAAGTTGACCTCCGTCACACCCAAGACGTTTACCTCACGGAAATGTTTGCACGACTGAGCAAGTTTGCCAATGTCTTCCAGATCCACAAACGAAATTATATATATTTGCAGAGTCTTTGAAAGACGCGGAAAATAGTCAAAGTTTCCGTCGCAGAGCTCCTTCACATATTCGAGTGTTTTTTCCCCAAACACGCGCTTGACATCAGCTACAGATTAACATAAGCCACTTGAGAAAATAGGTAACCCAGGGTAACCTTTTGCTTTTTTCAGTGATGCTATACACTCAGTACCATGAAGGCGAAAACGAGTACAGAACCTGTTGCCAGCAAGATACCTTTCCAGAATCCAATACTACAGCGCTATAAAAAGGTTACGGTGAGGACGCTTTCGGCAGTGCAAGAGCTTCCACCATATCGGGACAGAGATGCAGGATCTATGTTTTTATCTTTGTCTAAATGCAAACGCTTCGAGATTCTTTGTTCAAAACTTTGCGGTGGAATATTCAATAAAAGTTTCGGTGATTTTTACAAACAAAAGAACTCAGGTAATCTCATGTAGGTTTTCAAAAATGATTGGTCTATTTTGTTGATCAGAAAACAGTTTTATGTTCTTGCAAAACCGGTTTGACGTTCCACTGTCATTTCTGACATTACTGCACCAGAGATCTGGTCACCTCTGTATACCAGTGGTTCCCAAACTTGTTCGAGCCGTTACCAAAATCAAGGTAGCGACTATACCTTAATACCCAGAAACCATTTAAGATGTTATATGACTATCCGTAATATGCTTTGTCAATTCCCACTAATTTCAGTGATATTCAAAACACACGTTTCATCCTGTATCAGTCCGTTTAATAACAACTGTCTGTAGGGGTGAAACTCGAAATATTGCGTTAGAATTTCCAAAGTGCTTTTATTTCGGCGTTCGTTGCGTATCACGCCAAATGCTCATTTGCTTCAGACAAGTCTGTATATGTGAATGATGTTTAGCGTAAAGCACTTAGTGTTCAACACCAACCTGTAGGTTTGTTTTCTAATGAAAACGGTCGCCAAGGTGGCATAAGTATGTTCAATGAACAGTTGAAATTTAATAAAAAATTCCTGGGAACTAAATGGCACGTTCCTTGCAGAGTAGCAGGGAGTTGCAAACGCAAGCATCACGAGTTTTAGCTGTGCGCTACAAAATAAACTGGTGCATTTCCACAGTATCTGTGATTTGTGGGGTTATCTCGTGGAGCAAAATATAATAAAAATTATAATAAAAACAAAAATCTTTCCATCCTAAAAATATATTTTGCCCCCCCCCCCAAACCTTAAAACCTGGCTACGGGCCTGGTACCGCCATGTCATGTAATCACGCGAGTTCGATGATTTCTATTGCTTTCCTGTTCTGATTGCAATTCGCCCTGATGAAAGCCTACTATTAATTGGTGGAAACGTCGGTGTCGTTTTCAAAATTTTACAACAGTTGAGCAAACGATTTTATTATTGATGTCCTGTTGGTCGTTCTGCAATAAGTTGGTGATAAGGTTTCATGACTACAAAATGGCTTCACTCAATCTGTTCTTTGCTTCTCAACGTGGATCTGACTATGAAGCATCGACAGACACCTGCGAGCGAAGTTAGCTTCTGAACCAGCTACGTCCAACCCGCGGCTCATGGGTCGCATGCGGCCCTGTCGAAGGTTTTGTTCGACGCAATTTAGGTTTTCGCTGCAGCATAAGTAGTCTACATACTGACAACCTATCCTTATGTTGATAATCTTAAATTTGACATTTTTGATGCAGGTGGCCACTTTATCATGTGTGTACCGCGCGCTGGGAGATTTCCACGAGTCCACTGACACCTTCGTGCAAAAAATTTTACAAGTTTTCTGATTGCTACCCTTGTTCCATTGGCACTAAACTTGCGTATGAAATCACACTTAGGGAGTGGTTAGAGGTGCCAAATAGTCATTACCTTTGCAGTTAGGATTCGAACGCTTTCAGTACATTAGATTTGCTAAGATCAAAGTAAGTCATTCAATGTGCGCGGCCCTCGTTAATATCACATTCAGTGTGCGTCCCTGGTTAAGATAGTGACAAATTTTTGGCTCAGAAAGCAATTTCGGTTGGACGTAGCTGTTCTGAACTAAAGATTTTCATTTCATTTACTTCATTTCGTTGGTGCTTGGCACATAAACGTAAATGTCAGTTGGTTTTGAAAAGAATGAAACATCATCTCTAACAAATAAAGGCATGATTTCTTATTTTGGAAAGAAGTATCGGAGATTATGCGTGTAATAATTTTTGCCTATGCTCCGTCACCGGCCACAGGGTGTTTTCCGGCCTGCCGGTCTACATGCTTGCAAGTGATGATGTCGACGCTCGTCATTCTTTAATATTTAGTTTATTTATCTTTGTTGCTTGAGGTTTTGTCATAAAATTTTTCTGTAACCCTGAAGTTCATTATGAACAATTTGAATTTCCATGACAACCGGTCGCTTCCTTTCTAACGACAGTTAACCTTGGTCATTGTAGCAAAAAGTGATTCTCGTTTCTTGTATGTGACTAAAGTCTATGCGTTGTTTGCTAGGTTCATTTTTTACCCAACTACCGAAGAACATTTCCAGTTTTTGCTGCCGTTAAATTGCCAAAGATAATTTCTCCCTTTCAGAGCAAGCACCTGTATAATGTATTAATTAATTACCCCAAACGTTCTAATTTGCCTTGTCGGTAGATACGAACTAAAATACAGATACTTGCCGTGATAACGAACATCAAACAACCGCAAAGTTTCTCCAAATACCTATAGCACCGTCTCTACTTGTTCTAACATAAAATAACGTCCAACAATCAAGATCATGCGAACGCTGCAATTTTCCGATAAAATTATTGCTGTGCTACTAAAAACAGAACAATAGAACATCATGTCCAACAAAAATTACAAGTCCCCCCCTAAAAAAATTGCAATCCTGGCTACGGGCCCGCATGTTCTTACGTCTTGTACTCTGCGTAAAACAACGCAATTTAAGACCGCGTATTGTAGCATCGCATTTCACCAAGCTCGTCGGTTTACGTGGATTTGTAAGATAACCCAGATTAACGGATTGCTTTTCGCAACCCAGAGAGCAAAGGTTGTGATATTTTGCAGCGGTTAGAGATTCTTGAGTCTTGGTCAATTCACAAACACTAACCTGTGCGCAAAGCTAACACCTATTCGCTGCCTCCATGCATTTTTAACCTGCAGCACAGCTTCTTGTATCAGCCACCACTTCGCATGCAATGACAACCAGCGCGCAATCATCCCAAGTCACACAAATGATAACGGTTTGCACCTCCATGCAACTACTGCCACAAGTTCACAGGTTTCTATCTATCAGTTTGCAGTAGGGAGAATAGCGCGGTTAAGAAGATAAACAAACTGATAGAAACGGATTCTGCCAGTTTGTTTATTTTCTTCTTAACCGCGCTATTCCCCCTACTGCTTACAAAAGCATGCGGGAAGTTTGCTGCCACTCATTTTTTTCACCACACTGATAATGGCAGTAGATATTACCGAAACGTGTAGAATGTGGATACGTCTAACGTAGAGGCGGACGAGTCACATTTTCAGACTCCGACTCCGCTCTTGTTCCAAAATGTTTGAATCCTGATCTGGCTCCGAAATCTTTTCAAATTTGAAAGTCTGACTCCTGTTGAAACTCCATAAGCCGTCAATGCAACCAAAATTAAGCAATGACATATATAAAGACCACGTAGACTCCTGCCGCTGCCCAAAATAAAAAGCGTCTACAGATCTGGGTCCCGTTTTCCACTAATTTTTGACTCCCGTTCCTAGTCTGAAAAAAAACGCAGAATCCTGCAAGAGTTGACTCCGGCACTCCGGATCCGTGGTCACTTCTGGTCTAATGTTTGTTGCATTGACCATTATTTTAATTATAAGGCTTTTCAGCACTTAGCTTCACAAACCCTTGATACCAATTTTTGTCCCTCTGTTTGAACGCTGATACATTTTTATAAGTCAAATGTAAACCAGATCAAAAACATTTTTTTAAATAAAACTTACAAACTTAATGATTGATTAAAACAGAAACTTGCAAGACTTTTTAAACAAGGGCAACAGATAAGAAATTGTCTTTATTGATTTTTCCCTTTGCTACCAGGTGGCACATTAACTGATTTTAAATATATCACTGCAAACCACTTAGCAGAAATTTTGGAAAAAAAGTAAACTTCATTTACTTCCAAACATCATTCAAGATTATGTCATTGCTAAAAATATCACTTTTTCTGCACTGAAACCGCCTAACTGTCATTCTGGGATAGTAACACAATAACTCTTACCATTTTACAATCATCTTACAAATTCTTCATACAGATCATTTTAAATAGAATCTGAAAATATAAGGTATGTTTCCTAAAACGAATGCAGCCTCATTTTTCACAAACTTAATAAATACCTTTTCAAGCAATTTTCCTGGTTCTGATATATACAGTACAATGAAAAACTACTTTAGAACACCTGAACCAAGAAATATGCAGCCACTGGGTGATGTGTATTAATTAAAATCACAAGGCACCGATACCTTTACAAATATCTTTGAAACTATTAAGCAATGATCAGAAATCATGAAACATTCAATATGTGGCAAAATAACTACTAAAAACGAGCAAAACACATGCTATGTAAATAAATATCATAACACTACACCTACTTTGTATGTCAAAATCTGCGAGAAAATCAGCATGATTTGCTCTAGTTTCTGAAGGACTGATATGCACATCAGACCTTAAGCATTGTGGGTTGATCTTCCAATATCTCCAAATGAACTGCAATGAGTTACATACAATTTAGGATGCATGTTTGTAGCATACAATCAAGGACATTAAAATTTTTATGTGGAAGCAGAAATCAATTTTACCACATCACTTTGCATTTTCACACAACCTAATGACTCGCAACTACTTGCAAATAACTGAACCAAATACAGCAGGTTCATAACTTGATTACATGATGCAGCTGAAAATCAGTGCATTTTGACCTAGAATATTAGCACAGGATGATGTCATCGAATAACAAATTGGCAAGTTTTCTTTACATAGCAGAACATGGTAAGTAATATGCCATGCTATATATTGTTTACTGGTCAGTGTTACCTGTTCTGCCATTAAGCAAAGCACAATTTCTACACATCACCAACAGTAAGTCACAACATAATTACTATCACTGAAGCCATTATTATTGGAAATACAGAGTAGACTGAGCTGAACATTACGCCAACTGTAACTCATACAGTTGTAGCAATCAAGTTGCTGCCTTGGAGATGTTGATTAAAGTTGGGAGTTGAAAGATTAGCCTTCTCTATTGCTGTGGTGAGTGCATTCAAGCAAACTTTGACAATATCCTAGGTAACTCATGTAAGGGAAAGCTCCATCAGCTATAGGTCAGTTCTGGTATTTATCCTAGTAGCTTTGGACTCTCTCTTATTATTCCCTTTGCAACATTTCCCTGGTACTTTGTGTCTTTCAATGAATTTAATGTTTGGTCTATTAAGACTGTAACATCCTTTCCTGCTTTGTTGAGATTTGCATTTTTCGACTTGATTGTTGAACTCAGGGAGTTAATGAAATTTGAATGACTGTCCTTCAAGACAACCTTCAATGGTGGGTTATATGTAGGAGAATTTGAGCCCTTCCTTCCAGCCACACATTGCAAGCTAGTTTGTAGTAGTCAAACTGCTGCTGCCTTAAGATGTTGATAGAAGTTAAGAATCGAAACATTAACCACCCTTGCTGTGGTGAGTGCATTTAGGCAAATTTCCAAGATGAACAGTCAAATACCCTAGCTCACTCACCTAAAGGAATGCTCAACCAGCTATAGATCAGTTAAATGGTCTATATATCTAGAAGATTTAGACTCTTTCTTGATGATGACTCCCCTTGCCATATTTCCCTGATACTTTGGTTTTTCTGTGAATTTCATGTTTGGTCGTTTGGTCTATCATGACCATAACACAATGCATATTACACAACCAGAGAATTTTAGGTGGCAGTTTCAATTCCACAGGAAGAATTACATACTTGATTGAAAATTAACTCAACAGTGGGTGAAATTGTTTAGTAAAAGATGCTGCTGCTGCTTTCATAAAAGTTTTTAAGCTTCACTATCTCAGAATCCTTAAAAGTTTCCCTCATTTATAGACTATTATTCTCATTACATTAGAGAATAATGATTGATAAAGGTGTTGGTGTATGATATACGAACTTCATTACGAATTAGCAGCAGTATATGGTGCTTAAATTTAACAACCATCCTATTTGCTTTAAAATAATTATTTGTTCAACAGATAAAATTGAAGATTTGAATAAAGACAAGATATAGACACAATATACAGTTATGAAGTCATAGGTCAGACAGAATAAGGCAACACCAACTTTGTCTACTAAAATCTTGATACCTGTTCCCTTAATACCTATACTTATCCAGTGTAATAATATCTTATAAATTTCTACCTGTAATTTTTTTGCTTTTTATATATAGATTAAATTTATGAAAATTAATAAAACTTTCACTTACAAAGCAAATAGAATCACCATAAACATTAGATTTTCAGCAATTTTTGATGAATTATCTTTGGTTTTTCGAAGTGATGAAGTAAACGGAAGAAATACTTAAATTAAAAAGCAAAAAAATTTTTCTCCATCAAGCAAAGCTTGCAATCAATCAAAGTCAGTAGAATTCAATTCACAATTGTGAATAGTTTATCAAGTATAATGAAACGTAGAATGCTGATTCCTGTAAAACTTACCATTTTGGAAAGCAGCTGGAAAGATAAACAGAGCTACACTTTTTAAAGCATCAAAACCACAATAATCCAGATTATATCTAAGCATGTACCTCATCAGTTGTGATCAGCATATTCACAAAGTCTTTACTAGGTGATGGTGCTTGTTCACTCACTTCATACAAAACTCCATTTTTAATTAAAGACAGCATTGTTCCAGCATTCAAAGAAACAAATTTTGAAGAAATCGTAGTCACTAAGCCTTGCTTCAAACCAAAAAAAGGAAGCAGTTGAATAACAACATATTTTTATCCAATGCGTAAAACAAATATTGATGAGCTGTTCTAAGTGAAAAGGGTATCCTTGTGATGATAAAAATTACATTCACTGACAATTTTTAGTTACTGCATGAAACAAGCATGCAATTAGCTTCAAATATTCAAGTCTCATGCTGCTTGCATTTGTGTTTCAAATAATAAGTACAAAAAATATGTCTTATAGTATGAAAAAAGCAAATAAATAAGTGAAAAATACTTTATGATTAAAAAGGAATTTCCTAAGCTTGTTTTATTTCTTTTACAAGTTTTACCTCAGCTTACAAACGTTACAGGAAATGATCCACCATTGTTTTGAAAAAAAACATTGATTTATCAGAAAAACTAACATCTAAACCATTTATCAGACCGTGCAAAAATATGTTCTTTCCATCGCAATATAAAATGAAAATATCTATTTATTACACTAAAATTTTGCTTGAAGATAGTTCTGGGCCATATTGAAACTTTTTTTGAGTAGGACTACAACTTCATACTTTATTTGTTCATGAATTTCCATCCAACATCATAACAGCATATTAACTAAAGAAAAACCCATGGTGATTCTGTGCTCAAAGTAATTAAACATCAAACAATTTGATCTGAAAAGTATGCATAAGATCCTCAAATTTTTCTTCAAAAATATAATAAAAAACTAAGTAAAGAGGAGCATAAAAGTAAACTGAAATTAACAGAAAACACGTTCAGATTGCCCTTATATAATAGAAGGGTGGACATTTACTAATGGAGTGATCTCGACAGTGATAAGGTTTTAGGCATAGAGTTTTATGTTTAAGATTTTTTGTTAGGGTTTTAGGTTTAGGGTCTTAGGTTTAGGGTCTTAAGTTTAGGGTCTTAGGTTTAGAGTCTTAGGTTTAGAGTCTTAGGTTTAGAGTCTTAGGTTTAGAGTCTTACGTTTAGAGTCTTCTTCTATTTGAATAAGAGCTAATGATGCATACATCGTAGGCGAAGATCTTAAAGTGCCTGATTCTTTGCTGAGAAAAGATTTCTATCCATAGACAGTGTTTAGAGTCTTAGGTTTAGGGTTTTAGGTTTAGTGTTTTAGGCTCAGGCAGTTTTTTTTTAATCTTAGGTACCTGGTATGGACCTGAAAAATTTCCGACTAATTTTCATAGATATTTCCTTTGATATTTTCTCTGATTCTAGGGACCCGATTTTCAATTCTAGGGACCCAAATTGGGTCCCTAAAACACCTTAAAAAACCCTGGGTTTAGGGTTTTAGGTTTAGGGTTGAATAAGTTTTCAGTATTCTTTGAATGATTGATATATGCTTGTATTTAGTTTTCAATTGTTGCATTTGTTCATTTGAGTTGATTTTATTGCTTTTCAAACATAAAATTCACATTTCTATATTAACCAAGTTCAAGGGAATTGAATCCACGAAATCCTGGGCCTTAACTGCAGGTAACATTTAACTATGTCCTGAGTCATATGATCATGAAACATGATCAACTTCATAACCATTCAACTCAGCTTGCATAGCCATAGTTGAAGGTGAGATAGATTTTAGAGTCTAGTGTACAATCGCCCTCCCTATCTTCCCAGGTGATAACGTCATTGATGACACCATTGAATGATTATGGTGGTGATAGAAGGTCACACACCAAATTTGGTGATAACGTCACCACCACATCATGAGATATAGCCTGGCAAAGTTGACGACTTGTACATATCTTAACGCATTCATTTCAGCTTTCTTCTATGGCATATCACAGTTAACATGAAGCATAAAAATCCAGGCAAGTAGAACTGCTTTCAGAAAAATTCTGACAATAACCCGAAGTTAATTTCAACGAAAAAACAAATTTCATAAAGGACGAAAACCAGTAAAATTTCCTGAAATATGTTGATGCAAAACGCCTCTAATAATGAGTAAATTACTCTTCTAATATCTTCAAGATGTTTGTGAAATTGATCAACGTGCATAATGCTAGATCACTTATGCAGAATGCTGTGTAGTTCACTGCTCAGCTTGGTCTGCAACTGGTTGTCCAAGTTTCCAATGTGATTGGGGTCTTAACCTCAAGCTGGATAACAATTAGTCAGCTATCTGGTGAAAACTTTGACAGTTGGTTAAGAGTTAGTCAGGCTTTTAGTATTAGTAACACTTTTGGCATTTGCCCCTCTATCAACTATGGCATATAATTCAGAGGTGATCGGAGTCACTTCTTTGACTCCTGCTCCTGTTCTAAAAACAGTGACACCAGCTCCTGCTCTGAAGCTCATTAAAAATTCACACTTTGACTCCTGATTACATTCCAAAAACGTAAACCCATGAAATAGAAACATATATTCTTCTCACCTAAACCAAGTTTTGTTTAACTCTTTCAACAAAGTAAGTAAACAGGAAAACACACCAACAGCAGATTTCCCACAATATAACATAAGTAGTACAAACGTGATGTACCATCATATGCAAACAAAAATTGGAAATGCAAGCAATATACCCCAAAATTAAAAATAACAAATGAAAAGGGACCATGGCAATTATGAACAAAACAATCCCAAGACATTTCAATGAAACAATATATATTACAAATACACAAATGTAAAATCATATTCATAACAATCCTTTACATAACACAAATGATGGAGGGCAAGCAACGGGTGAAGTATTAACGTATGTACAAATGAGCAGGTAAGGCATGCATACAGGTGAGAGAAGTAATCAACAATAAGGGTTATGAGGCAGAGAACAAGCAGCAAACATGACATTACAAAACAAAGGAATGTAGCAAGGGCAAAAAACAGTGTTGATCCACAAAAATCGCGAAGAAATAATATAATTACCAACGGAAGACATTAGAGTAGCACAGTTGCATGTATGTCCCACCTGGCACATAGCATCACCAAATGAGGTTGAAGAGGCAAAGGTAGTAACAGATTACAAAAAGTTCAGCAGTAAACAGTAATCCAATAAGTGTTGGGTACATGAAAAGCAAAATAAGGTTAGGAGTAGGGTATTTAGTTTTAAAGAAGATAATGTTTTATTTGCTTTTATTCGCTTATGACATATATCCACCTATCGCACAACTAAGATTGGCATCATGACATTGACACCATAATTCAGCTTTACAGAATTGTGAACCTAGGAATTTTCACCTTTCACCAGATTACTTTAGGCACAATCACATGAAACACCTACTGCTATTTATTTGGTTATTAACTTGCACAAGTAAAGCACCTTAGGCTGCATTGTAAATACTTGATACCACCTTATTCACACAATCAAATTACCTTTCTTATATTGTAAACATGCAAGATAAAAACGGCATATTTAGGAATACAATACTCCAAAGTAACCTACATTTATGCTGGCTTGACATTGACTGAAACCACAATGCAGTTGCGGCGTTTTAACCCAGAAACTACTAACAACATGAACAACTTATCTGGCTTATCATAGAGCTGATTTCATTTGAGCATATTGGGCTATGAAGCCACAACCAGCGGGTGATCTCTATACTATGCTAAGGTCTATGTTAAGGTTTTCAGTTTTGATGTAGCCACAGCCAGCCATACCAGTTGACTTTGTGTAGCCATATCCAGCTACCTAGACACACACATAGAGAAATGCGAATATTAACAGATAAAAATTAAATTAATACTTAAAATGTCTACATAATATCTGTAATGATAACAGAATAATACAAGAACAGTACTACTCTACAAGGTTGCCAGTTCCAGATGGACAAAAAATAGAACCCATAATTAAATGATCGCATTTAAGTGTACATAGATAATAAATTGTTTTGGTATGGTACATGAAAAAACACAATTATGAGGAATAGCTACAAATAACAAAGCTCTTATCCAGTGCAATGTGAAAAATGCCCTTCATATGAATAAAGGATATTACATGCGACAGTTGATAATATGTACCTTGAAAAAGAAGGATATCCATAAGTAGCGGATCTTGCTTGCGGATATAAAATGGTGTAATCAGAGTCATGAAAACCGATATTTTATGGGGAGTAATGACACCACAACAGTAGTAAAAATATTGTTTGTTGCTAGCCTAGGTTTTATTTTAGCAGTCATCCCTCCAACACTAGCATTATTCCATTCTTGTATACAAGCTCCAGTGGGACCGCAATTTAGGTTTTAACAGTTGTGAAAATATAAAAATTTAAACCACAACTTTTCACTAGCATTCCATGTGCGGGAAAAATTGTATTAAATTGCACTGACAAACATTTTGCTGTATTATATCTTTACTTTATTTATTGTGCAACAAGGTATTTTTCTAATCCGGTTTGGCAGTTATGTATGTCATCACAGATCCATTAACAATATCTGCCCCAACGGACATACGTACTTTACATGGTACCCATGTAGACTAGATAACACTGTATCTTCAGATTAAACAGCTGAAGCTTCTACTTTTGGAGTAGTGGCAACCACTTAATTAAGTAGTGGAATTATGTTGCATTGCAAACAATGGTCAGTTAAGAAAACTGCAGAGGCAATCTTACAGTATCAAACAAGAAGCCAACGCATCATTAAAGTACACATATTTTCTTCATAACAAAAGTTATTTACTGTACAGCACCTATAACCTAATGTAATAACTAAGCTGTTTGCTTGACACAGACAGTGCTTCCTTTTATATCATTGTCTTGTGCACAGTTTCATGGTCTGATTAAACCCGACTATATTTGCAACCTATAGGCAGTACATTTTATCTCAACAGCCTATAGTATTTTATAATGACAATTGAAATTGGGAAGTGACTAGGGATACGCCTGTCCTGACGCAATTCAAATAAAAGGGTCAGTTTGTCATTCAAACTGCGTGGATCGTATAGTGTAATGGTTAGGAGCTACGCCTTCTGCAGGGCAGCCTGCAAAAGGTGAAGCTCTGTAAATAGCGGAGCTTGGTTGTGGAGGTTTGATGACGTAACCAGAGTGGAAAAAAGTTGCATTACAAAAGGAATAAACAGAAAAAAACAAGGGAAAAATATCTTATTAAAAATAAATATGCGCTTTCCCCAAACATCTAATACATGGATGTTTGCAATGTTTAAAAATTTTATACATTCACAACTGTTGAAACCTATTTTTTGTCCCCGAACCGTTGTGAAACTCAGATAAGCAAAAATTATCAAACTTCAGAATAGACTTCTTTTACCGTAGTGTAATATCACCTTTTGCAAAAAAATTATTTTTACTATTGTTTAGTTCTCACTGCTCAATGCAAAATATCACTTTTAACAACTCCAGTTACGTCATCAAACCTCCGCAACCAAGCACCGCTCTTCATGGAGCTCCACCTTTTACAAGGTACCCTTCTGCAACTAAGGTTTTAGGTTCGAATCTCACTTTGTTGACTTTCGTTTTGTTTTTTTCTTTACTTTTTTTCAGGCTTACATTTTACGTTTACGGGTTAGTGTTAGGTTAGGGATAGGATACCATTACGTTAGGGTTAGGTTAGCTATTAGCTTAGCTTAGGGTTAAGTGTTAGGTTTGCTAAGGTTAGCATTAGGTTAGCTTAGGATTAGCTTAGGTTAGGGTTAGGTTGAGATTAGGTTAGGTTAGCTTAGCTTAGGATTAGGTTAGTGTTAGGTTAGCATTACATTAAGATTTGGGCTGCGGTTAGGTTTAGAGTTTATCTTTTACATTTACTTTGTTTCTACCAAGCCTACTGCACTCCCGCCGTGCGTAACTGTTACGTCACAGGTGGCGTATTAATAAGTTTTCTTATTTCAAGATCCACAGGCGTAGGCTATCTATAAGCCACTGCCTTGAAATTGTGTTACATGTACATGTTTTGAATGTTTTTTGTTTGGCCACGAAATCATCCCATAGTTACAAAACAATACAGTACAATGAAGTAACTTAGTATGGCAAAAAAATTACCTCTCGTGATAGCTGTAGTGCAGTACGGTCTGATGACTATCTGCCAATTAACCACTGCAGCCTTGCTAGCGACCACAGCAAAGTCCAAGCACGTCGCGTACCTGGTTACTGGTTAGCGATTGTTACCAGAAATGAACATCGATTTACACTGGATTTAAATCCTGCGGATTTTATTTTTTTGATGGATTCGAATTTTCATAATTTATTTTTTTGATGGATCGAAATTTATAATTTATGTAGATTTGGATTGGATTTAATAATTATGCTTTAATCTTCTTTGAAACTTTCGTTTCCTTTTCGGGACTACAGATAACTATAGTGTATTCAATCTGTGAAGATTGGTTCAGCAGAGTTTCTCAGTCGGGACAGTACATCGTGTTTGTTTAAATCTTGAGCCTGGACTACGGCCAGCAAATACCAGAGATGAGCACGGATCAGGACTGGATGAGGACTGAAGCCATTTTTTTGCCGGATCAGGACTGGATCGGACTGCAATTTTTTTGAAAATTGGCGGATCAGGACTGGATCGGACTGAGAAAATATTTTTCGTTTCAATGTTATCATTCTGAATGTATCAAAAATTTTAGTTGTGTTCCGATATTACAGATTGCTAAACGGCAGTGTAATTTTGCCATCAATGGCAAAAACTCTGTTGAGACTATTTTGCCATTTGAACTGTATCCACCTTTGCCCACATGCAACGTTGAGGTCTAGTAGTAACGTGAACGTATTTGAGTGGTAAGTGTCTATGCCTGTTGTGTGAGTGTTCGTTGATTCTGCTCTCACCATTTTCTTTGGCTTAGCTTGAAGAGATTGATCCTTTGGTGTGAATGCTTTTTATGTAGGCTACTTTTTCAAAAAAATTGGGGTTTAGGACAGTGGTTATCAACCGGGGGTTCGTTTACCTTTTTCTAGGGTATCGAGAGCTTCTTATAAATATATTCATGATTACTTCCACATTTTAAATTTCGTGCATCGAACCACTTTTTGTCTAAGTCAAAATAATAGGATTACCTATGCGGCGGCCGGAAGGTGGCGCCACATGTAAATAAATGTTCACCGCTAGATGGTGCCCATGAATAACAAGTTACAGTGATAGTCACCACAAGCGAATTATCGTAATTCTCTTATCCCTTTATGATGATAGTGCAACCTAGTAGTAGTAGAGTGAAATCAGCGAGGGAGCTCTATTGCTGCTGGTTGATTTCCTGTTAGTTAATGCCCCGAATTGCCATCTTTCGCTTGTGCTTGCCTCAGTAGTTCAAGGTGATGCAGTCAACTGCAACACCTAGCAGCAGCGCGGTCAATAATTTTGTTCGGAACGGGCCAGTCAATGACGTCATCAGTCACTGACGTCGTCTTGAGTCCGACTGTCGCTTCAGTTTATTTTCTAAGAGCTGAAAATTGATACAAAGTACCAGCAAAGATCTGAGCAATTTTGTTTCGTGGAGGCCATGGCCTCTTCAGTCTCATTCTGGCTGCGCTACTGTTACCTGCAAAACTGATAGCCTACTTTTTCATTAAAAATTGTTTTCAGTGTGATTAAAACCGTTACAGTGCTGTTGCGTTCGGCAACACACGATTAACTTTGTGACCGAAGAATGTGCTGCGTTTGCAAATTAGATATTTGATTGCTGTAGCTAACTTGGGAGTTATTCTAGTTTTGAATGAGTTGTGCTGGTGAGTTATTTGTAACGGGTCTCCCTCACTGATGCTGCCATGTGCATCAATTTAATAAATGATTTTTGTTAAGCATAGTGTTATCGTACGTTATTTTTTAGACACTGTGATTTTCCATTGTGCAAGCACAAATGCATTTCCTATGTCTGACTGGAAAATTTCGGAAGGGGTTGATAGGTTGAATTGAGTTGCAAAATCGGTCACTGCTTGAAAAATGTTGAAAAGCCATTGGTTTTGGACTTACATTTGGGGGTTACGTTTACGGATTATGTTTCAGGTTTAGATATATAGGTCTAGATTTAATTTTGGGTTTAGGTTTTGGGTGTTGAGGTTAGGTTTTGTGTGTATAGGTTAATCTGAGTTTAGGTTTTCGTTTTGGTTTCAGGTTTGGGGTTTTAGGTCATGTTACAAGGACTTTATGCTAATCCAAGTGCATCCTGTATCGTCCTTGTCATTTGACCAATCCAAACAATCAGATTCTCCTAATGGCAAAATAACTCCAGCAGTGCTTTTGCTTCATGAGGCAAAATAGACAATGCCTTGTTAAACTTTGGAAATGCCAAAAGGCTGTGTCTATTTTGCCTCATGAGTCGAAAGCACTCCTATAACTATTTGCCTTCAACCAATAATATTTGACTGAAGGCAAAATAGCTTTAGTGGTGATTTTGCCTGATGAGGCAAAATAAAAATTCATTATTTTACATGGGCGGATCAGGACTGGATTGGACTAATAATTTTCAACAATTTTGCGGATCAGCACTGGATCGGATTCAATTTTGTTGGATCAGGACTGGACTCGGACTGAAAAAATTTTGCAGTCAGCTCATCTCTGGCAAATACTAATACAACTCTGCTCTGTTATGCATCATGTAATCAAAAGTTACGGAATTGGTGTGACTTCAATTGATTTTAGCTATTTAGCCTGCTTCACAGTGGCGATTCTAGAAGAAAAAAGTGGGGGGGCCACTGCGGGGCCAAGGAAAAGTAGGGGTGCCAACATAAATGTCTATCTTGTGAGGTGATTTTTCCCTGTAATGAAACTTAAGTTGCGATGATTAACTATATCAAACCCAACATAGGCTTGTCAACATCGTTAAATACAGTATGAACTAGCGTTATTATTCACTAGAGAGACACCTGAACGCCACTGTAGATGCAATCACACATGTACTGCTATGTCGAATATTCTGTGCTAACCATGCAACTTCCTCAGCACATGTAAAACGAAACATCATTTTCCATACACAGTTGTGCCGACCCCACGTGAACGAAAACAGCTGCACGAAAGTGAATACAATTCACAAGAAAACGAAATGTTTCCACGAATTCCATCTTGATACAGAGACAAGTTGGCTGTTGATAGCGAATTAATTTCGTCAAAAAATTCTTACTACGAAGCAAATTTTAAAAAAATAAACCATCTTCCAACAGATTGGGGATTACTGACTAATCCGTTTTTGTGTAAGCTTATGGACATTTTGTGAGTGTGGTGCAACCATAACAATGTTATGTAACTACTATTACAAGTGTTATGCCTGCACGCAGCGTGGATAGGGTGAGTGAGGACTACTCAATGCCCTAAGCAGTTACAAGGCCGGCGCAACCTATTCGTCCGGTACGGCCATTGCCGTACCGGTTTTCTGACCCAACAATATGTTTTCAATTTTAAGAAACTTGCCCGCAAAACTGCTGATAGGAATCACAAAGTCTAAAACAACTGCTCTTGACTATTCTGCCAATTCACTGCCCGCTGAAGTTAAATTAATCAATCATGCATCGATGTTGGATAGTGGATACTGGATAGGAGAGCGCAGACTAGAGATGGCACAGGCCAGCAGTGTTGCAGCCCGGCCTGCCTGGAGCTAACATGAAACTGCCCGGTCCGTTTATGCCAAACTACAACATATTTTCTGGCTCGGACTGGCCCGTGGCCCATAATATAAAGTAGGCAGTATCTATTTTGGCGCCAAGATGGTGACAAAATAGTTAAGATGGCGGCAAAATAGACACATGACGTAGGTTCGCCAGGGGGCCTTCATTAACCAATTTTGAAAATTTATTTGCCCTATGACTGTAACATGACACTAACACATGACAAGAGTGCCCCAGGCTGCACTACACTTGCTAGTAGCCTAACGGCAACGTACTAAACCTAAACTAGGGTCACCAAGATGGTGCCCGCCGGAACCAGGTCGCCGGTATGGACCGTCCCCATGTGGGTTGCTCGTGGCTTGTTCTGACAATAGCATAAACATGATCAGTTTCTTTACAATGATGAATATCTTTAATTTTTATTTTTAATGATAATATCATATGAAGATAAATCATGCAAACTTTTATTTTCAGAAGTGTGTGTATTAAACTGGATGACCTTCGCATGAATCTGTACCAAGAAGCAGCTCTGAGTTTGATGCAGGAGTTTGGTGACTCCTGCCTTAAACCCTAACCTAAGATAATATCAAACCAAGGCTTCACAACCTGGGATGCATGTACCCCTAGGGGTAGATTTTCCTATCTGAAAGGGCACATTTGAGGTTAGCAATGGAAGTGAAAAATTATGTTTGCATATTATTCATTTCGAAATACTCGCATTTATACATAGGTCAACATCAGTGAGTATTATTTTCAAAATCAGTAGATGCTTATTGGTACAGTAAATATATTTTTTTTATTTTCCTCAGTCTTTTTGTCATAAGAAATTTTATGGGAACATGCTCTTATAACGAAATCCTGAAGGGGTACATGGCCGTAGATAGTTTGGGAATACTTGTCTTAAACCTGAACCTCGGCGATAGACTATAAATGAAAATGATGGTTGCTTTGATTGATCCTTAACATGGTTCACTGATTTGCGTGGAAACAAGTGAAACGGAACGTTGGCAGAAAGGTGAAATGGAGAGAACAGCAGCAAAATATATTCGCTGTTAGATTATAAAACTTTGCAAAAAACAAAAAATTTTGGCGAGCAGACTGCAGCGGCCCGTAGCGGCCCGGAATGACGTTATCGCTAAAAAAATTCCTAGCAGACTGTTTCAAAACCTTAGCGGACGGCCCGAAGACTGGACTGTTAGCGGCCCGTGCCATCTCTAGCGCAGACATATGTCCACGTGAGATCACAATTCAGTCTGTGCCGCAATACGCAGGAAAAATGTCAGTGTGGAGCACATGTGCTTGATCGAAGGTTCGGAGTTGACTGGATTACTGGATACTGAACGTAATCAACTCCAGGCAACACGATGACAACAAAAGTCGCACGACAACAAAAATTTGACAAAAGAAAACGATCATTTCAAGCAACTTGGTTTCATCGCTGCAAATGGCCTCATAATGATGCGGGAAATGATTCTGCAAGTGCATTCTGTTTTGCATGTTGCAAAGCTGCCACAGGTGGGAAGGTTAGGGCAAGCTTTCGCGAAATGCAGAAGAAGATTTTCTATTTGATCAACCTAGTTATCGTATATGTAGAAATGTGCAGGATGCATAGCAAGATCAGCTAGAAACAGTCCTGGAAATCTATAAAGACGATTTCTTGAAGCTTGAACTAGAAGTACTTCTGAAACCACTCTGCAAAGATGTTTGGAACGAGTTGGCTACTAATTTCTCTGTTCATGATGCAATAAAAATTTTGTCGAAACTGTCAGTCTCTGAGACTGAGAGTATTGCATTTTCCGGTGTCTGGAAAGTTTTGGATCAAATTTTGGTTTTATTTGCCATGAATGTCTCATTTAGAGAGGTCTGTTTCTGCACTAAAGCGGATGAAAACTTACTTGCGTACAAACATGACCCAAGGACGATTGAACGATTTGATGATTTTACATGTTCACAAAGGACGAGTTAACAGACTGGATTTAGACAAAATTGCTGAAGATTAGGTTTGTGGTAGAGAGAACACACTGAGAAAATTTGGTTCATTTTTGTGAGTGGCATGAGAATTTCGTCGGTTCGTAACATTGCTTAAAACTTACTGGTAGACACGTTTTTATCTTTATGTCTGTTGACTCAATGGCGAAGAGTTAAAGCAACAACTCCATGATGTGCATTGCAGGCAATGGTTTTTAATTTGCAGAATTCGTGGTATAGAAGAGTCAAGAGCAATGTTTCTACTTTTTTGTTTGGAACTGCGAGGAAAGAACTAATTGTTTGGAACTGCGAGGAAAGGACTAGCTTTTAAGCAGTAAACTTTTATTTTATAAAATTTTCAGTTCAGGCTGGATTTAAGATTCAGATTAGACCCACAACTGTGGAAGAAAGTGTTTACGGAGATCGCTTACTTTGAATGCCTGAAAAAGATCATCTTTTCTAGAGAGTACAGAATCGCAAAAGAACCGCTTGCTTTGGGGAGCAATAGTTCCAT